>Ga0102810_1000250_pt1 | contig 18800 bp, 20 predicted proteins | sample ColrivemetaGS573_FD_84506 | JGI IMG/M metagenome (GOLD analysis project Ga0102810, IMG submission 84506) | Estuarine microbial communities from the Columbia River estuary - Ebb tide ETM metaG S.573 | ecosystem: Environmental > Aquatic > Marine > Intertidal zone > Estuary | place: USA: Columbia...
AAATCATATACTAATCTATTTGCACAAAACTATGCATTTTAATAAAGAACAAAAAACAATTTGAAAATATGTAATACAATATTATTAACAGATTTACATTATATTACAGGTTTAAATAATACTTCATGATTTTTTCAAAAAACAGAAATTTAATTCGGTGGATAATTGTTATAGCGTCTTTTGCTATAATTTCACTTATTCTATGGAATACTTATGTTTTCTTTCAGAAATTCAAAGCTGAAGAGCGTGTTAAAATGGAGAATTGGTCCTTCGCCCAAAATGAATATCTTAAAATAATCAATGAAGTTTCAACTGATGAAAATGTTAATTCAAATTTAGATTTAATCCTTAAAATACTTGGCAGTAATGTCACTACGCCAATGATGGTGGTTAGTAAAGATTCTTCCATTGTAACGTATAACAATATTGGAAACGGTACTATAAAGGATTCCATATATGTGTACGAAAACACACAAAAATTAATCGCTCAATTTAATATAGAAAACGACCCTATTGCAGTTAATTATGATAATCAAGTTTTATATTATGGTAATTCTCCATTACTGAATAAACTAAAATATTATCCTTTAGCATTGCTCCTAATTATCGTGTTATTTGGTGCAGTAGTTTACTTCTTTTATCGCAGTTCTAAAACTGCCGCAGAGAATAAATTATGGTCTGGAATGGCTAAAGAAACGGCACATCAAATTGGAACACCTTTATCTTCACTAATTGGCTGGACTGAAATCCTTAAAATTGAAAAAGTCAATCCAGAATATATAATAGAAATAGAAAAAGACATTAGTAGATTGCTCACCATTACTGAACGTTTTAGTAAAATTGGGTCTCTCCCAAAACTTGAAAAAACCGATATTGTTTCTGAAACATTAGCCTCATATGATTACTTAAAAGCGCGATCATCAAAGTTAATTGATTTTGAAATTTTAGTTCCAGAACACAAAATATTTGTAAATTTAAACAAGCAATTATACAGTTGGACGATTGAAAATTTAGTTAAGAATGCCATTGACGCTATGAAAGGAAAAGGACAACTTAAAATTGAAATTATCCAACTTGAAAATAATGTTAAAATTCAAGTTACTGATTCTGGTAAAGGCTTAAATAAAAACAAATTTAAAACTATTTTTGAACCAGGCTATACAAGTAAACAAAGAGGTTGGGGATTAGGTCTTTCATTGGCAAAACGTATTATTGAAGAATTCCATGATGGCAAAATAAAAGTATTACAGTCTGAAAAAGACAAAGGAACCACTATGCAAATTGCCTTAAAAAGCATTTAAAAACTGATGGCAGAAAAGCTAATTACAATTAAAGAAGTTAATTTAAACAACAATTGCCCAGAGTGTTATAGTACCAATGGATTGCAATTAACATTTAAACAAAAATTTAAAGAAACCAATCTTTATAAGTCGATTACTAATGAAACAGCTCAAGAGATTGAGTGTAAAACATGTAATACAATTATTTACCCCGTGATGTGGACTGATGATATTGAGCGTGTTTTTAATTATCAACAAAAAGCGTTTACACCTAAAAAACCGTCTGTTAAATTAAAAAAGAAAGCATGGTTACTTATAGTGTTCTTCGGCATATTAATAATTACTGGGATTATGCTTGCCGTTATCTATAAATGAGATTGAATCGCTTTTGCAATTTCTTGAAACTCTTCATGTGACAATTTTACTTTCTGAATAAATCGCGCATCTTCCATAGTATTTAATGGAATTAAATGCACGTGCGCATGAGGAACTTCTAAACCAATTACCGAAACACCAACACGCTTGCACGATACAGCCTTTTCAAGTGCAACAGCAACTTTACGCGAAAATTGCATGAGCCCATTATATAAGGATTCATCTAAATCGAAAATCTTATCCACTTCCATTTTTGGGATACATAAGGTATGTCCTTCAGCATTAGGATTTACATCTAAGAAAGCTAAAAAATCATCAGTTTCTGCAACCTTGTAACATGGGATTTCGCCTTGAATAATTTTTGTAAATATAGAAGCCATCTGCTAAATTGTATAATTGTAAATATAAAAAGATTCCTGCGTGAACAGGAATCTTTTAACAAATATATAAATAAATTTTATCGGGAAATTTCTATAATATCAAATTTCATGACACCATTTGGGACTTCTATCTGCGCAACCTCTCCAACAGTTTTACCCAGTAAACCTTTACCAATTGGCGAGTTCACAGATATTTTTCCAGCTGCTAAATCGGCTTCACCATCTGCAACCAAGGTATATAGCATTTCCATACCATTCGTTTGATTTTTTATTTTTACCTTAGATAATACTAATATTTTAGAGTTATCCATTTGAGATTCATCAATTATACGTGCACCAGCAAGCTGATCTTCTAATTTTGAAATACGCATTTCTAACATTCCTTGAGCTTCTTTAGCTGCATCATATTCTGCATTCTCACTTAAATCTCCTTTATCTCTTGCTTCTGCAATGGCTTTAGAGGCATTTACCCGTTCAACATCTTTAAGTTGCCTAAGCTCATCTCTTAATTTTTTTAATCCTTCAGCTGTATAATAAGATACTTTACTCATAACTTCATCGTTAATATTAAATAGTTGCCAATGCTTCATTTAGCATATAAACAGAAAAAATCTCGCTATAACGAGATTGTCTTACAAATATACAAAATATTTAACGCAATGTACTTTTTTTGTACCTTGCTACAGAAAAATAACAGTGATGAAAAAATTAATTTTAGCAGTATTTATAGGGTTTTTAATGTCTTCGTGTAGTAAAAATGATGATGCTAACAATAACAATCCATATTTACCTGAGCAAAATTTTGATACTGGTACTACCATCAACACTAATTTCCCACAATATAATAGCTTGCAATTCCCAGGAAACCATTCTGTAATTAATGGTTTTGGTATAAATGGTATTGTAGTTTACAATTCTGGCAGTTCTTATATTTCTTTTGAATTAAGTGATCCCAATCATGCTTTACAATCCTGTTCTAAACTTACTGTAGAAGGCGTAATAGCGACATGTGGTTGTTCAGGTGAAAAGCAGTATGATATATTAACAGGGCAAGCACAACAAGGCACAACAGGCCAATATACTTTAAAGCCGTATTTTGTTGAAACGAGTGGTAATATTATTCGAGTTTATAATAATTAGGCCAAATTTCAGTAAACTAAAAATTAGGGTTATACTTATAGTTTTAATACTTTTTTAGTTTTGAGAACGCATACGCATCGCACACGCTATTTTCAAAATACAAATATTTTATAGAATATTTTCTATATATCAAAAAATTAACTATCTTGTAATCGGATTTAGAGATTAATAGTTGTGTTAGTTGATGAAAAGCCATTCTGTCTTTAGAATGGCTTTTTTCTAGAATTTTAATGTTGCTCCTATCAAAAAGTTTCGCGTAGCTTGAGGGTAAAAGCCAGCACCTTCAATTGTAGTTGTAACTCCTGGGTTTGTCCAATTATCATCATAAGTATAGTAATACCCATTCGAGACGTATTCTTTATTAAAAATATTATTGACTAAAGCCGAAATAGTAATGGATTTCACAAAAGTATTTGTTTCAATTTTATAGGATGCATTAAAATCATTTATAAAATAACTATCTAATTTAGACACTTCACTATCTGTAATTCCCATATACTGTTCACCAACAAATTTGCTTAGTAGCGACACTTGCAATTGATTTATTGGTCTAAAAACTAATGCATTTGAAGCTATAAGTTCTGGAGAAAATGAAATATTAGTCTTCCCTAAGTCAACCAATGCACCATCAATTGATGTCAAGGTCGTTTTATTTTTATTAGAGCTAAAAGTAATTGCAGGTTGAATGGTCAACCATTTTATAGGATTTATATTCGCCTCTACTTCTAATCCAATTCGATAACTTTCACCATTATTTTTACGGATTGGATTTCCAACATTATCAATATTACCCGTTAATACAAGCTGTTCATTATACATCATATAATAGAGGTTTGTATTGACACTAAATGTTCTAGATTGATGCCTGAAACCTAATTCAAAATCATTTAACTGTTCTGGTTTAACGGTTTCATTATTTTCAAAATCATCTCTATTGGGTTCTCTATTCGCTCTAGCGAAAGAGAAATAAAAATGATTCATGGTATTTAATTTATAAGTGATTCCTGCTTTGGGATTAAAAAAACTATAGTTTTCGTCAATTTCTAAAGGCACTCTATCTGACGTTAACCCTATTGTTTTATAATCTACTAAGCGGAGTTGCAAATCACCAAAAAGACTGATTTTGTCATTTACGCGAAGCGTTGCTTTAGTAAAAAAGCTCAGATCTTTTTTCTTACCATTTCCATCATAGTAATGGTCATTTATTTCACTACTACTTGCGTTTCTAGCCCAAATAATTTCTCCAAAATGATCTCCATCATAAATACTATAAGAGCCTCCAAAGGTCATATTAATCCTGTTCTTTTTAAAATTAGCATTGGCATTAATGACATAAAAATCATTATCTAGCCAACGTCTACGAATTAAATCAGTGGTATTTATGGTTTCACCTCCAATTGCTATTTCCTGTAAATCATAATCGGCAAAAGCTTCATCTTCTTTGTACTGTTCAAAATAACCTTCACCATGCGTAAAGTTTAAACCCAAATTTGTTGACCAATTATTGTTTATACGTTCATTCCAGTGTAACTGATAATGATCTTGTTGGTAGTTATCTTCTTCATTTTCATGGAACCTATCGTTACCATCTTCATCAGTAAACATCCCTGAGATGTTATACGTTCTGTCATTTTCCAAAAGATCCAAATCTTCTAAACCATACCAAGATTGATAGGTGACTTCATGACCACTAAACGTAATCGCTTTGATTAATCTATTATCATCAACATAGGCTCCTTGTAAAAAATAGGATTTTAGATTAGCAGTTGCGCGATCGATATAACCATCAGATTTTATTTGTGATAAACGTCCAGCAATTTCAAAATGATTATTGAGTTTTCCCGTGCTGAATTTCAAGTTATGTTTTCTTGTATTATAACTTCCGAAGCTATTAGAAATTTCTCCGTTTGCTTTTTCGGAGATTGCATCTGTTAACACATTAATACTCGCTCCAAAAGCACCTGAACCATTTGTGGACGTACCAACACCACGTTGCAATTGAAGACTCTCAACACTAGACGCGAAATCACCAAGATTAACCCAAAAGGTCCCCAAAGACTCAGCATCATTATATGGAATACCATTGATTGTAATGTTTGTGGATTGCGCATTAATACCGCGAATACGAATACCTGTATAACCAACTCCTGCGCCAGCATCAGTAGTCGTAACAACAGAAGGCAAATAGTTTAATAGCACTGGAATATCTTGTCCGAGGTTTCGTTTTTCTATTTCCGCTTTGCTCACATTAGTATGGGTAATTGGTGATGTGGCATCTACACGAACCGCTTTAACTAGGACTTCGTCGAGCTGATGAACTCGAGTAGAATCTTGAGGTTTTTCTTGTGCTGTTATACCAACGGTAAAAACTAAAAGTGTTAAAAAAAGATATCGATTTTTCATCCGAAAACTTAAAATTTATCGAATAAAAAGAGGCTATTATTCTTTTGTTGAAATTGATTTTTTGTGAGCGTTAATTGCAATTAATTCATGATTGATAAACTTATCATACTCGCTAAAAACATCTACTAGACATTTTCTTAACGCTCGCTTCCTAAACAGCATTACCTGTTCTAGGTTCAATGGGTATGATCTCAGCAAATTTAGTTTTAAACTAAAAAGCACCCCTTTTTTGAGAACAATGCAAAGATACTTGAGTTTTTTGATTTAATTAAATTCTAAATAGAATAATTAATCTATATCAGGTTTTTTACGATTAACTTTTTTTATAGATTGAGTGTTTTTATTTTTTAGGCGCTTAGCAATAACTGCCCTCGGTATTTTTGTAGGTTTTCTTTTCTTAGGCACATGTAATCCTTCCTTTATTAGTTGTAAAAACCGTTGAGTAACTATTGCTTTGTTTTTATGTTGACTTCTACTTTCATCACATTGAAGCATGAGCATTAAGTCTTTTGTCAATCTATTTTTAAGTGTCACGAATAAGCGCTCCTTTTGGGTATCACTTAAAACTAAAGATCCGTGTAAATTAAAACTCAATTCTATTTTTGAAGATACTTTATTAACATGTTGTCCACCACTACCAGAGCTTCTTATTGCCTTAAAGCTTAATTCTTTAATCAGTGCATCCGTGTTAAGTATCATTCTTTAATTTGATGCGTCGCTTTTAATAAATCTGTAACCGTTTTCACTGGATTAAAAGTGATTAATGGGACTTCAACAAAAATGGTATTCCAATATGCCATTGAGCCATTCCAGAGTCCAGGCAACTCTAAAGCTTGTAACTCCTTTCCTTCTTTTGTTTTCTTACTAATAAAAGCCGTTTTATGATTTACATATTTCTGAAGATGAAACTTCTCGCCTTTATAGTTTTTAATACCACACACTAAGTCCACAGGATTGAAATGTGTTGCATTTGTTAAAATGGTTTTTTGTGCTTTATTTTTAATATCTATTTGTGCAGATTCTACAATTTGCAATGAAATATTTCCGTTTTCATCGTTAACCCAAAATGGACCACCTCCTGGTTCGCCTTCATTTTTAACCATACCACATACGCGAATTGGTCGGTTTAATTTTTCCTTTAAATAAGCCACTTGATTCTTAATCGAATACTTTTCAAACTCATTACTGATTACTAAGCTCATTTTATTGGTTAAAAACTCCGCAATAGTTACAATTTCACTTTCCGTTAAATCGTTCCCATCTAATTGTTCTAGAAAAGCAAATGCTTGTTCTTGTAGCTCTAATAAAATACCACCAAGCATTTTTTTGTGTTCTGAAACTTCATTTTCAAATTTAAAAACGACAATGTTGTCTATATTTTTAATAAAAACAAGATCGGCATCGCGAGCATTCAAATTACTTAATAAAGCGCCATGACCAGAAGGTCTAAATAATAACGTCCCGTCTTTTTCTCTAAATGGTTCATTTTCTAGCGTCACCGCAATAGTATCTGTAGATTGACTTTGATAAGAAAATGTAATATTAAACCTGGTATTCGTTTTTGATTCTACAATATCTTGTATACGTTTAAATTCTGCTTCAAAAATATGCTTATGTATTTCTGAAATGGTAAAATGAAGATGTGCTTCATTATTTGAAGAAGCATAAATTGCCGATTCAAATAAATGCTCCTCAAAAGCTGAAGACACATGATCTTTATATTGATGAAATGGCAGTAGCCCTTTAGGATAAAAACCATAATTAAGCTTATTTTCATCTAACATCGTTTTAATAAACTCTAGTTTTTGTTCATTTTCAGATAACAAATCAAAGTCTGAAACTAATTCTTTTGTTTTGCCTAAAACAGTTTTATAAAACGGAAACTTTTCTAGTCCAACTAAAAATAAGGCCAATTCTGAAGCTTTATTTCTATTGATATAGGCGTTTATACTTTCTTTTGAAGCGTTATAATCTTTTAAAAACTGAAACAAAAACTTAAACATTCTCGATGCAGCTCCAGATGCTGGCACAAACTTCAAAATAGTTATTGTGTTTCTTTTGCTCTCAAAAAAATCAATAGCATGTTTTTGTTTTTCTGAAGAAACTTTGACAATACCATTATCAATATTAGCTGCATTTTTTAAATTTACAAAAGGAACCCCTTCTTTAAAAAGGGTTAATTGAACATTAATATTTTCGAGAGTTAAACCTCGCGCTTCAATTTGTTGTATGTCTTGTTTTGTGAAATTCACATTCTCTCTTTTAATAATTTATCAATATACTTAATAGCCGTATCTAATCGTTTCTTCTTGTCTCCTTTTAGTAAAACATAAGATTTTTTATATTTAATTAAGGCCGCTTCAAAGGCTTTAAACATGACTAACCGCTCATTTGGTCTATCCCGCAAATCATCTGCTTCCCACGGTGTATCAATATACGTTAAAAAGTATAAATCATATTTATTTTCAATGGCATATTTTTCTAAAATAGGATCACAAGTATTAGAATAATAAGTTTCGGAATATACTTTGGTTTCTAACAAATCCGTATCACAAATAAGAACAGAATCTGTTTTTCCTGCCAATTGGTTTTCGCTTTTTATTTGTCCAATTGCTATTGGCAATAAATCTTGAGGTTCGCAAGTTTTGCGTTCATTGTTCCATTTTAGCTGAAGGTATTCACGCGCATATTCAGGAACACAAATGGAGTTATAATGTCTAGCCAATTGTTTGGACAATGTCGTCTTTCCTGAAGATTCTGGTCCGAACATAACTACTTTTAAGCAGTGACTAGATTCTTGTTTAAGCTTGTTCTCCATGCATTATATCCTTGTATTGCTAAAATTGTAAAAATCAAATATTGTAATGAAAGCATCCCTAAACCTCTATACGCATATAATGGAATAGTAATAATATTCGCAATAATCCAAAGTGTCCAATTCTCTAATTTTTTATTTGCCATAAACCACATGGCCGTAAAGAAAATTCCAGAGGTAAAAATGTCTACATAATTGGGCGTTTGAATATCATAATTATTTGCCTTATAAACTAAATAGGTTACAATCATTGTTGTAACGAAGAGTACAATACCTATTATTTTTTCTTTCGTATTTGTTCTTGAAATTGGCACGATATACTCATCATCTTTCTTTCTTGACCAATTCCACCAACCATAGATGCTCATAACAGAATAATAAAAATTCATCATCATATCACCAAAATACTCATTAATATATAACAAATAAACCGTTATTATTGTACAAACAATTCCTGTAGGATATACTAAAATATTTTCCTTTTTAGCAAACCAAACGCTCGCAATTCCAAAAACAAAAGCTATTGCTTCCAAAACAATCAAATGTGTTGGCGCTTCTTTATAAGTTGCAATAAAAAAATCTAAAATTTCGTTCACTTTATAGGCATCTCTAATTCATCAAAAAACGATTCGTTGTCTTCAAAAGCTGTGCCTATCACAACCAAATCTGCTCCAGAATTATACGCATCATTCAATAGTTGCGTGGAACGTATCCCTCCTCCAACAATAATTGGAATACCCAATTCTCTTTTTACTTCAGAAATGATTTCTAGAGGGATTGGATGCTTTGCACCACTTCCAGCTTCTAAATACATCAATTTCATGCCTAGTAATTCTCCTGCTGAGGCAGTATCAATTATTTTTTGTCCGCGTTCTATTGCCATTGGCCGCGTTTCTGTGACGCGCTCAACTGCGGTTTTTTTTCCATTTTCAACAAGGATATAACCTGTTGGTATCACTTCTAAATTTGTTCCTTTCAATAATGGTACAGAATCTACATGTTTGCCAATTAAATACTCCGCATTACGACCAGAAATTAATGACAAAAATAATAAGGCATCGGCATGACTGGTGATTTGTGAAATATCCCCTGGAAATAAAACAACTGGTAAATTAGTATGTGTTTTTATTTGAATCACGAGGTTTTCAGTGGCATTATCCTCATCAGTACTCCCACCAACAAAGATGTGCGTAGCGATTGAATTATTTAGTTTTAGTATAAACCCTGAAACATCTTCAATGTTAAATTTGTCGGGATCAACCAAAACAGCCAAAAGCCTTTGGTTTTTTTCAATCGCGTTTAATATGTCTTGATAAATATTCATTAAGATGGTAAAGCGTATGCACAAGTGAAGCCTTCAAACTCAAAATAGGTTGTGTCATAACGATATTTTTTGTCGTCATAATCTATCCAAGCTACAGTTGACTCTTCTTTAATTGTAAATGGAATGACTAATGTGTTTTGTAAGAAACTTAAGCCAGGTGTAGCAAACAATTTATAAAGTGATTCTTTTATACACCAAATGACTGTCAGTTTATTGATATATTCTTTATCTAAGGCATCTAAATACTGGTGTTCATAATCTAAAAATTTATGAGCTATGACTCCTATTTTTTGACGCTGTTTTTCAATATCAATGCCAACCTCAATATCACTTACAACAACTCCTGAAAAAGTAAAAGAATGCGTTATTGAAATATGTTTCCCATCTTTTAAATGTGGTTTACCATTTTCATCATAGAATAAATCAGCATCGGAATATCCAAATTCTGCCAATAAATGACGAACACTCAAAAAACCACGTCGGTGCAATTCGCTTTTCATACCCAAAACACGTTGCATATTCTCTGGTTTTAAGCCAATCGGTTGCAGCAAATCATCATATGATTCTGTTATTTTCCAGATTTTAACACAAGTATGTGAATTTGGTGTAAGAGTTTTATAAAGAGGCATTTAATATTCTGAAAGTTATTAGTTATCTTTGCAATCTTAAATAATAATACAAAGACAAATATACTAATATGAGCACAAAAACAATTCCTTACGTGGCTAATAAAGTAAAAGACATTTCACTTGCGGCTTGGGGTAGAAAAGAAATCGAACTTGCAGAGGCTGAAATGCCTGGACTTATGAGTCTTCGTGAAGAATATAAAAACACACAACCTCTTAAAGGTGCGCGCATTGCAGGTTGCTTACACATGACCATTCAAACTGCAGTTTTAATTGAAACTTTACAAGCATTAGGCGCAGAAGTGACTTGGAGTTCTTGTAATATATTCTCAACTCAAGATCAAGCTGCAGCCGCTATAGCTGACGCAGGAACATCTGTATATGCTTGGAAAGACATGACTGATGAAGAGTTTGATTGGTGTATTGAACAAACCTTATTCTTTGGTGAAGATCGCAAACCTTTAAATATGATTTTAGATGATGGTGGTGATTTAACGAATATGGTATTAGACAAATACCCAGAACTAGCTGATGGAATTAACGGCTTATCTGAAGAAACAACAACAGGTGTGCATAGATTATACGAACGTGTAAAAAATGGAACTTTACCAATGCCAGCTATTAATGTTAACGATTCGGTGACTAAATCGAAATTCGATAACAAATATGGTTGTAAAGAAAGTGCTGTAGACGCTATTCGTCGTGCAACAGACATTATGCTTGCTGGAAAACGTGTAACTGTATGTGGTTATGGTGATGTAGGTAAAGGTACTGCTGCTTCTTTTAAAGGTGCTGGAAGTATCGTTACGGTTACTGAAATCGATCCTATTTGTGCATTACAAGCTGCAATGGATGGTTTTGAAGTTAAAAGACTCGAAACGGTTATTGGCAATACTGATATTGTAATTACGACTACAGGAAATAAAGATATTATTCAAAGCCGTCACTTCGAAGCTTTAAAAGACAAAGCTATTGTTTGTAACATTGGACATTTTGATAATGAAATTGACATGGCTTGGTTAAATAAAAACCACGGACATACAAAAAACACGATCAAACCTCAGGTAGACAAATATACCATTAACGGAAAAGATGTTATTATTCTTGCCGAAGGGCGTTTAGTAAACCTAGGTTGCGCAACAGGTCATCCTAGTTTCGTAATGAGTAATTCATTTACAAACCAGACTTTAGCTCAAATTGAGTTATGGAATAACATTGAAGCATATGGAAACGAAGTATACATGTTACCAAAGACTTTAGATGAAAAAGTAGCAAAATTACATTTAGAAAAAATTGGTGTTGAGCTTACTGAGTTAAGAGAAGATCAAGCCTCTTATATAGGTGTAAAACAAGAAGGACCTTACAAACCTGAACATTACAGATATTAATAATTAGTATTTTAATATATAAACCCTTGCAGCAATGTGAGGGTTTTTTTGTTAATTTAAATTATGTTAAAACAAGACTCAGAACATTTAATTCCACTCGTTAAAAAATTAGAAAGTCTAATTACCGTAAAAGACATAAGAAATGACTCCGTTTCTAAATCTAATGTTGCCTGGCATTTAGATCATTCACTAAAGGTATTCAATTTAGTATCTAAAAGCTTAGTCCTTTCAAATCCAAAACATTACACGAATAAATTTAATGCATGGCGGTTCTTATTGTTCAATCTAAATTACATTCCAAGAGGCAGAGCAAAAGCGCCAAAGATGGTATTCCCTCCAAATGAAATTTCGAAAGAACTATTAGAAAAACAGATTCAATTGGCTTTTGAAAATATTGAGCAATTAAAAACGGCAAATAAAAATGCATATTTTAAACATTTTGTATTTGGCGTTATCAACAAAAAAAGAACGATTCGTTTTTTAAAATTACACACGAATCATCACTTAAAAATTATCAAAGACATTTTAAAATAAAAAAACCCTTTCCAATTTGGAAAGGGTTTTAAATATCTAATCTACCTACGCTAAAGCTTAAGTAGACAAAAAGAAATATTCCTAAGCTTCAAAAGCCTCTATAGAAACATAAGACTTGTTGTCTTTCTTCTTTGTGAATTTCACTAGACCATCAACTTTAGCATGTAAAGTGTGATCTTTTCCTTGGTATACGTTTTCAGCTGGGTGATGCGTATTACCACGTTGTCTTAATATAATATTTCCAGCAATAGCAGCTTGTCCACCAAAAATCTTAACACCTAAGCGTTTCGATTCTGATTCTCTACCATTTTTAGAACTACCAACTCCTTTTTTATGAGCCATTGTCTTAAGGTTTTATATTGTTAATAATTAACTTAAAGCAGCGATTAATTCAGCTTTCTTCATAGAAGATATTCCTGAAACACCTTGAGCTTTTGCCATATCTTTTAACTGAGCAACAGTCATTTTGCTTAAGTCTTGAGTTGCCTCTTCAACTTTAGACGCCGGCTTCGCTTTCGCTTTAGGTTCTACTTTTTTTGTTTCTTTTACTGGAGCAGCTTTTTCAACTTTAGCAGCTGGTTTAGCTTTCTCTACTTTGGTAGCTGGTTTAGCTCCCGAAGCTACAATGCTTTCAATGATGATTTCAGATAAGGCTTGTCTATGACCGTTTTTTACACGGTAACCTTTTCTTCTTTTTTTCTTGAAAACAATAACTTTATCACCCTGAAGGTGCTTTAAGACTTTTGCACTTACTTGTGCTCCGCCTATAGCCGGGGCGCCAACAGTAACTTTGCCACCATCTTCAACTAAAAGAACATTATCGAAAGAAACTTTCTTACCTTCTTCAGTTTGTAAACGGTTAACAAAAACTTTTTGGTCTTTTTCAACTTTAAATTGATGCCCTGCTATCTCTACAATTGCGTACATAGCGTAATGTTTTTATTAATTAATTTGTTCAAAAAATGAGTGCAAATATACTCCTATTTAATGAAACTACAAACGATTTATGGATTTTGAATAACTTTTGTGCTATTTTTAAATATCTGCATGTAAGTCAATGCCAAAATAGCCGTAGATGCCAGGCCTTCAATAATGATTACAAATATTAAAATACCACCGCCATAATTCATGTCTTGAAACCAATCTTGTAACAAAGTATTCATAAAGGCCGTATCTATATGAAACATATAAATACCCATAAAGAGCGCAAAAACAAAAGTTGCTAGAAACCCTGTAATTATAGCGACTTTAAATCCATTTATGTAGTTAAACGTTGTTCCTGAAACGAGTTTATAACGCTTAATCGAAGCAAAAATACCATAAGCCATAACCACACCATTCAGTAATCTAAACCAAGGATTTGTATGCAAGTCCAATAACTTTATTACTAAAAAATAAACGATGAGACCTAAAGTCGTAATGATGCCATATTTAATAGCTACAGATGCAGAAGAATTCATATCAATTAAGCTTTTATGGTTATACTTCTTTAAATTTCGTGAAAAATTGTCGTTTAAAATAATTTAAATCTAATTTTTTAAGAATTTTAGTAAAAAACATGTCTTGATTTATTACTTTTGAAAAGCTGTAACAATTTAAGTGAGTTGCAGACATATATTTCTTTAAACTTTATAAATTAAATACACAATGAAAAAAAGCATTTTAGCTTTAACTTCTTTATTCTTAGCTGTTTTCGCAGCTACAGCTCAAGAAGTTAAGTATGAAGAGTACGATTTAGATAACGGAATGCACGTTATCTTACATCAAGATAATACGGCTCCTGTTGTTACAACATCTGTTATGTACCATGTTGGAGCAAAAGATGAAACTCCAGAAAGAACTGGTTTCGCACACTTTTTTGAACACTTATTATTTGAGGGGACTGAGAACATTGCCCGCGGTGAGTGGTTTACCGTTGTGAGTTCTAATGGCGGAAGCAATAACGCTAACACGACTCAAGATAGAACTTATTATTACGAAGTATTTCCTTCTAATAGTGTAGAGCTCGGATTATGGATGGAATCTGAACGTCTACTTCACCCAATTATTAATCAAATTGGTGTTGACACACAAAATGAAGTTGTAAAAGAAGAAAAACGTTTACGTGTAGATAATTCTCCTTATGGAAAATTCATAGAAAACGTAAATAAAAATATGTTTGTTAAACATCCTTATAAAGGGACTACTATCGGAAAAATGGCACATTTAGATGATGCAACTTTAGAAGAGTTTCAGGCATTTAATAAAAAATACTACGTACCAAATAATGCGGTATTAGTTGTTGCTGGTGATATTGATGTGCCCGCGGTAAAAAAAATGATTCAAGATTATTTTGGTCCAATTCCTAGAGGCGCAGATATAGTTAGAGATTTCCCGAAGGAAGACCCTATCACTGAAACTATGAGAGCAAAGGCTTATGATTCTAATATTCAAATTCCAGCTGTAGTTGCTGCTTATAGAACACCGTCTATGCTTAATAGAGATGCTTATGTATTAGAAATGCTTTCTACCTATTTAAGTGACGGTAAATCTTCGAAATTGTACAAAAAATTAGTTGACGAAAAGAAAATGGCTTTACAAACAGGAGCTTTCAATATGAGTCAGGAAGACTATGGTACCTATATCCTATTTGGTTTGCCTCTTGGTGATGTTAAACTTGAAGATTTAATAAAGGAAATTGATGAAGAAATAGTAAAAGTTCAAACTGAATTAATCTCTGAAAAAGATCATCAAAAACTTCAAAATAAATTTGAAAACCAATTTGTAAATTCTAATTCTAGTGTTTCAGGAATTGCTAATTCTTTAGCAAGGTATTACATGCTTTATGGAAATACAGATCTTATCAATAAAGAAATTGATATCTACAGAGCGATTACTAGAGAAGACCTTCAAGTGGTTGCAAATAAATATCTAAATCCAAACCAACGATTGATTTTAGAGTACTTACCTGAAGATCAAAAAGAAGAATAATATAATTAAAGATGTATAAAATGAAAACTAAAATATTTACATTAATAACATTGTTATTAGTTTCTGTTGGCGTAAACGCGCAAATTGACAGATCTCAACAACCAAAACCAGGTCCCGCTCCAAAAATTTCTTTAGAAGTTCCAGGTGAATTTGAATTACCAAACGGATTAAAAGTACTTGTTGTTGAAAACCATAAGTTACCACGCGTATCATTTAGCTTAACAATTGATAACAAACCAATGCTAGAAGGTGATATCTCGGGTGTTTCTGGTCTATTAGGAAGCATGTTAGGAAACGGTACAACAACTATCCCTAAAGATGAATTTAACGAAGAAATCGATTTCCTTGGCGCAAACATGAGCTTTGGTAGTGGAAGAGGATTTGCAAGTTCACTGTCTAAATATTCAGAACGCATAATGGAATTAATGGCTGATGCTATTATAAACCCATTGCTAACCGAAGAAGAATTTCAAAAAGAAAAAGACAAAGCTATTGAAGGTATAAAGTCTAATAAGAAAAGTGTTGATGCTGTTGCCGGAAGAGTTGGTAATGCCTTAGCTTACGGAACTCATCATCCTTATGGTGAATATATTACTGAAGAATCGGTTGGCAAAGTTACCCTTGACAATGTGAATGCGTTCTATCAAAAATACGTTAGACCATCAACTGCATATTTAGTAATCGTAGGTGATGTTGATTTTATGACTGTTGAAAGACAAGTAAGAAAGTATTTTGGGACTTGGGAAAATAACATGGATATTGTTACTAGTGTTCCTGAAGCTATGCCAAATGTAAATTATGCGCAAATCAATTTTGTGGATATGCCAAACGCTGTACAATCTAATATTTCGCTTACTAATAATGTCGATTTAAAAATGAATGACGTCGATTATCATGCGGTATTAATTGCTAATAAAATATTAGGGGGTGGATTTAATAGTTATTTAAATATGAATCTCCGTGAAGAACATGGGTATACCTATGGTGCACGCTCAAGTGTCGGAGCTGATAAATACGTTTCACGTTTTAGAGCCGGAGCTTCAGTACGTAATGCTGTAACAGATAGTGCCGTCGTTCAAACTTTAAAAGAAATCAAACGTATCAAGACTGAACCTGTAACTGCTGAAGCTTTAGCTAATGCTAAAGCTAAATATGTTGGTGATTTTGTATTAGCACTTGAGAATCCTCAAACTATTGCACGCTATGCCTTAAATATTGAACTAAACGATTTGCCAAAAGATTTTTATACAACATATTTACAAAAAATAAATGCTGTAACTGCTGAAGATGTCAATCGTGTCGCAAACACTTATTTCAAAATAGAAAACGCGAGAATAGTTGTTGTAGGTAAAGGGAGTGACGTTTTAGAAAACCTAGAGAAGGTTACTTACGAAGGGAAAAAAGTGCCTGTAAAATATTTCGATCCATATGCTAACGAAGTTGAAAAACCAATTTTTTCTAAACCATTACCAGAAGGGTTAACGGCAGATATTGTAATTAAAAATTACATAAAGGCTATTGGAGGTGAAGACAACCTGAAAAATGTTAATTCTACTTTAATGAATGCCGAGGTGACTATACCTGGGGCACCATTTAAACCCCAAGCAGTAATAAAGCAAATGTCTCCAAACAAATTCTCTATGGAATTAGTAGCTGAGGGCATGGGAACTTTAATGAAGCAGAATTTTGATGGTGAAAATGGATACATGGAGCAACAAGGACGTAAAATCCCTATGGATGATGCTGCACTATCATCAAGAAAATCAACGAAGGGATTATTTGAAGAAGTTTTCATGGATTCTTCGACTCTTCAATTAGAAAGCAAAACCACAATTGATGGAACAGATGTATATAAAATCAATGTAACAAAAGAGGGTAAGTCTTCATCCAGATATTATGATGTAGATAATGGTTATTTAGTAAGAACCGAAGAAACTAGTGAAGCTCAAGGCCAGTCGGTTACTACAGTTACTGATTATTCCAACTATACTAATGTTAAGGGTGTAATGCTGCCATACACTATGAAGGTTACTACTGGACCTCAATCTTTTGTCTTTGAAACTACAGATGTAAAAATTAATGAAGGTGTAACAACTGAAGATTTTAACTAATAAAAAAGTATTCGTTATTTTAAAAACCGAAGCATTACTGCTTCGGTTTTTTTATGCTTTTTTTGACAGATAAACACCAATTAAAATAATTCCAGATGCAAAGGCTTGTAAAACACTAAACCCTTCACCATCTAATATTCCCCATGCAAGTGCAACAATTGGCATCAAATAAGTTACAGATGACGCAAACACTGGTGTTGAAATTTGCACAAGCGTATTAAATAAAACTTTGGCTAAAGCTGTTCCAAAAAACGATAAGATAGCCACATAAACTATCGACATTGTTAATTCTGGTCTATCCAAAGTAGATTCAGTAAAAAACCCAGTGAATAATAAAACTATAACTGCAGGAATAATAATAGCCACATAGTTACCAGTTGCAATGGCTAATGGTCTAACGTCTTGTAAATAACGTTTAATAATATTCACATTTGCCGCATACATTAATGTCGATGCAATAACATATCCAGCAAATAAATAGTTTTGTTCTGGGTTTAATTCTGCTCCTTTTAAAATTAAAATAGCGGTACCAATAAATCCAATAACAACGCCAATTACTTGTCTTCGGGTGGATGCAATTTTAAACACAGCAAAACCCAGTAAAATAGTATTTAAGGGGACCAATGAATTTAAAATCGACGCTACAGCACTATCAATTTCAGTTTCAGCAATAGCAAAGAAAAAAGAAGGAAAAAAAGAACCTAAGAAACCAGAAATAGCAACCCATTTCCATTCTGATTTTTTTATCGACTTTATTGTATTATATCCAGCAATGAACAAAAACAAACCAGTAATGATAGTTCGTAATGCACCCAACTGATATGGATCTAATCCTATTAGTGCTTTTTTTATTAAAATAAATGATGTTCCCCAAATCAGAGATAATATGACAAGGTAAACCCATTTTTTATTCGCTGAAAACATAAAAATCTCATTTTGATTTTACAAAAGTGATACTTTTTAGCATAATTAACGTCAAATATTTATTAGATTTGTAAACAACGAAACAATAAAAACCGATATATGAAAACAGTAAAAAACCTATTATTAGTTACAGCAATTATGCTTGTTACTTTTAGCTGTAAAAACGAAACAAAGCCTGAAATTAAGACTGTAGAAACAGAAACTTCAGTAGAAATGGCAAAGGCAGAACTTGATCCAAATGCTACTTATGCTAAAGCAGAATTCACCATTGAAGGTATGACTTGCGCTGTAGGATGTGCTAAAACAATTGAAAAGAAATTAGCCAAAATGGAAGGTGTAAAATCTGCTACGGTAGATTATGACAAGAAATTAGGTATGGTTGAATATGATGATGCAAAAGTAACTACAACTACTTTAGAAGAAACTGTTCAAAAAGTAGGAGATAGCTATACAGTAAAAGAAATGAAAACTGTTGAGTCTTTTACTGCTAAAAAAGCATGTGCTGCAGATTGTAAAAAAGCATGTTGCAC
>Ga0102810_1000254_pt1 | contig 18716 bp, 17 predicted proteins | sample ColrivemetaGS573_FD_84506 | JGI IMG/M metagenome (GOLD analysis project Ga0102810, IMG submission 84506) | Estuarine microbial communities from the Columbia River estuary - Ebb tide ETM metaG S.573 | ecosystem: Environmental > Aquatic > Marine > Intertidal zone > Estuary | place: USA: Columbia...
AATCCTGATGTTGAAGTTTCTAAACTTTCAAAGATAGAAGAAGGTACAAAAGGTTCGCTCACGTTTCTCGCAAACCCGAAATACACATCGTTTATTTATTCTACTCAAGCTTCTATTACCATTGTAAATAAAACATTTGAACCCGAAAATAGTATTGAAACAACATTGATTAAAGTTGAAGATGCCTATAAATCTTTTTCTAAGTTACTCGAGTATTATAACATGGTGAAACTAAATAAGGTAGGCGTAGAACAACCTTCATTTATTTCTGAAACTGTTAAATATAACGATACGGCTTATATTGGCGCTTTCGCTTACATTGGAGATAATGTTTCATTAGGAGAAAATGTAAAAATATTTCCAAATGTATATATTGGAGATAATGTGTCTATTGAAAACGACACCATAATATTTGCTGGTGCGAAAATATATTCTGAATGTGTGATAGGGCGAAATTGTGTGATTAATTCAGGGGCTATTATTGGTGCTGATGGATTTGGATTTGCACCAAATGAAAAAGGAGAATTCAGTAAGGTCCCTCAGACAGGAAATGTTATTCTTGAGGACTTTGTAGATGTAGGTGCAGGCACAACAATAGATAGAGCAACATTAGGTTCTACAATTATACGAAGAGGTGTAAAGTTAGATAATCAAATACAAATTGCTCATAATGTTGAAATCGGAAAAAATACAGTTATAGCTGCACAAACAGGTGTTGCAGGTTCGACTAAAATTGGTGAAAATTGTATGATTGGCGGACAAGTGGGAATTGCTGGTCATTTAACTATAGGTAATGGTGTTCGGATTCAAGCGCAATCTGGTATTGGAAAGAATGTAAAAGATAATGAAATTCTTCAAGGGTCTCCTTCGTTTAATTATGGAGACTGGAATAAATCTTATGTGTATTTTAAAAACTTACCTAAGATTGTTAAAAATATAAATGAAATAGAAAAAAAAGTAAATGGCAATAGTTAATACTAATATTAAACAAAAGACAATTAAAAATGAAGTGTCTTTAAATGGTGTTGGTCTGCATACAGGAACAGAGGTTATCTTAACTTTTAAACCTGCTCCTGAAAATTTCGGGTTCAGATTTAAGCGAAATGATTTAGAAGGCGAGCCTGTTATTGAAGCCGACGCTAATTATGTTACAAATACACAACGTGGTACTTGTCTCGAGAAAAATGGTGTTACCATTCAGACGTGTGAGCATGTTCTTGCCGCATTAGTAGGCCTAGATCTTGACAATGTTCTTATTGAACTTAATGCGTCTGAACCACCTATTATGGATGGTTCATCTAAGTTTTTTATTGAAGCGATTGAAAAATCTGAAATTGTCGAGCAAAATAATACCAGAAAAGAGTACGTTGTTACAAATGTCATTTCATACACTGATGAAGAATCTGGAAGTGAAATTTTAGTCATGCCGTCGAAAGAATACCAAGTTACAACTATGGTTGATTTTGGCACTAAAGTGTTAGGCACGCAAAATGCTACTTTAAAGCACATGTCTGATTTTAAGAATGAAATATCAGACTCTAGAACGTTTAGTTTCTTGCATGAAATTGAAATGTTACTAGAAAATGGATTAATTAAAGGAGGTGATTTGAATAATGCCATTGTTTATGTCGATAAGGCACTTTCTTCTAGCACCATGGAAAAACTAAAAGTTGCCTTTAAAAAAGACACTATTACTGTAAAGTCGAACGGTATTTTAGACAACTTAACTTTGCATCATCCAAATGAAGCTGCGCGACATAAATTACTTGACGTTGTTGGCGACTTAGCTTTAATAGGGACGAGAATACGTGGTAAGATTATTGCAAATAAGCCTGGTCATTTTGTAAATACTCAATTTGCAAAAAAACTGTCTAAAATCATTAAAAACGAAAAACGAAATTATGTACCTGTAGTCAATTTGAATGAAGCACCATTAATGGATGTCAATCAAATTATGAATATGTTGCCACATAGACAACCATTCTTGCTACTGGATAAAGTTTTTGAACTAAGTGAATCTCACGTTATTGGAATGAAAAACGTGACCATGAATGAAGATTTTTTTAAGGGTCATTTCCCAGGAGCTCCAGTCATGCCAGGTGTTTTAATTGTTGAAGCTATGGCTCAAACAGGAGGTATTTTAGTTTTAAGTACAGTTCCTGATCCCGAAAATTATCTTACTTTCTTTATGAAGATAGACAAAGTGAAGTTCAAACAAAAAGTGGTGCCTGGAGATACATTAATTTTTAAATGTGATTTAATAACACCAATAAGAAGAGGTATTTGTCACATGCAAGGTTATGCATACACGAATGGCAAACTTTGTGCAGAAGCTGAATTAATGGCTCAAATTTCTAAAGTAAAATAATATAAATATAAATGAATCAACCACTAGCTTACGTTCATCCTGGAGCAAAAATTGCGAAAAATGTCGTTATAGATCCTTTCACAACTATTCATAATAATGTCATTATTGGAGATGGGACATGGATCGGTAGTAATGTTACCATAATGGAAGGCGCTCGAATTGGTAAAAACTGTAATATTTTTCCTGGAGCAGTTATTTCTGGAGTGCCACAAGATTTAAAATTTAAAGATGAAGATACACTAACCGTTATAGGTAATAACGTGACTATTAGAGAGTGTGTTACCATCAATAGAGGTACAACTGATAAAATGAAAACGGTTATCGGTGACAATTGCTTAATTATGGCATACTGTCATATTGCGCATGACTGTGTTGTTGGAAACAATTGTATTTTTTCAAATAATAGTACATTAGCTGGGCACATTACAGTTGGCGACTTTGTTGTTTTAGCAGGAATGACGGCTGTGCATCAATTTTGTTCAATTGGTAATCATGCATTTGTTACAGGTGGTTCTTTAGTCAGAAAAGATGTTCCTCCCTTTGTGAAAGCGGGACGCGAACCGTTATCTTATGTTGGCATAAACTCTGTAGGCTTGCGACGAAGAGGTTTTTCAACTGAAAAAATTAGAGAAATTCAAGATATTTTTAGAATACTATATCAAAAAAACTACAATAATACTCAGGCTTCAGATTTAATTGAAGCAGAAATGGAAGCAACACCTGAACGTGACGAAATATTGCAATTTATTAAGAATTCGCATAGAGGAATCATGAAAGGATATTTTAAATCAAATTAATAAAATAATTAATGGCAACAACTTCAGATATTAGAAACGGACTTTGCATACGATATAACAATGATATTTATAAAATCATTGAGTTTTTACATGTAAAACCGGGTAAAGGACCAGCTTTTGTTAGAACAAAAATGAAAAGTGTAACTAACGGAAAAGTATTAGACAATACTTTTTCTGCAGGTCATAAATTAGAAGATGTAAGAGTAGAAACACATAAGTTTCAATACTTATACAATGATGGTGAATTCTATCATTTTATGAACGAAGCAGACTATACTCAAATCAGACTTTTAGAAGCGGCATTAGATACACCTCAATTAATGAAAGAAGGTGAAGTTGTTACAGTCATTATTAACACCGAAGATAACATGCCACTTTCTGTCGAAATGCCTGCAAGTGTTATTCTAGAAGTCACTTCAACAGAGCCCGGAATTAAAGGAAACACAGCTACAAATGCTACAAAACCAGCAACGGTTGAAACTGGAGCTGAAGTAAATGTGCCTTTATTTATAAACGAAGGGGATAAGATTAAGGTAGAAACAGTTAAAGGGACATACAAAGAACGTGTTAAGGAATAATGAAATTCCCGCAACCTCATACACTTAAACACATAGCAGAACTTATAGAATGCAGATATGTTGGTGACGATGAATTTCCTGTCTTAGGAATTAATGAAATTCACGTCGTTGAATCTGGTGATATCGTCTTTGTAGATCATCCTAAATATTATGATAAGGCGTTACAATCTAAAGCAACTATAGTACTTATCAATAAGGAACTAGATTGTCCTGAAGGGAAGGCTTTAATAATTAGTGACGATCCCTTTAGAGATTTCAATAAAATAACGCAACATTTTAAGCCTTTCCAATCATCAAATATAGCGATATCACCATCAGCAAAAATTGCTCAGAATACGATTATTCAACCCAATTGTTTTATTGGTAATAATGTGAGTATTGGTAGTAATTGTATCATTCATTCTAATGTGAGTATTTATGACGATACCATTATTGGTAATAATGTGACTATTCATGCAGGAACTATATTAGGTGCTTCCGCTTTTTATTATAAGAAAAGACCTGAAGGGTTTGATCAGTTAAAATCTGGAGGTCGAGTTATCATTGAAGATAATGTCGATATTGGTGCTTTATGCACAATTGATAAAGGTGTAACAGGAGATACTATAATTGGTGAAGGTTCTAAATTGGATAATCAAATTCAGATTGGCCATGACACCGTCGTGGGAAAAAAGTGTTTAATTGCTTCACAAACAGGAATTGCTGGATGCTGTATTATTGAAGACGAAGTTACAATTTGGGGACAGGTCGGTACTACAAGTGGTATTACGATTGGTGAAAAGGCAGTTGTTTTAGGACAAACAGGAGTAACTAAAAGTATTGAAGGCGGAAAGTCTTATTTTGGAACGCCAATAGGAGAATCAAGAGTGAAGTTAAAAGAATTAGCACTTATAAAAAAAATTCCTAGTATATTAGAGCACCTAAAAAAGAAATAAATGACCCCTAAAGAAGTTGTTAGCAAATTTTATAATTCAGATATAGCCAATAATTCAAGTGCAATAGAAGCCTGTTTTCATAAAGACTGTATTTTACATTGGCATAGCAGTAAGGGGTTTAGATCTTTAGATTTTAATACTTTAAAACTCGTGTTTGAAGATGTAAGAAAGGCTTACGAAACATTGCGTTTCGAAATTAGCCATATGCTACAGGATGGTAATTCTGTAATCGTTAGATATACATCTTATGTAAGTACTATTGAGAATCCAAATGAAGAAGAGGCATTGGCACATTTTTCAGTAATTTGGCAAGTTAAAGACGATAAAATTATTAAGGGATACCAAATGAGCCAGCTCGCAGATAGCAGTGCCCAAAGCTTAAATTCATTTTCTTAAATAAAGTAGAAATCACTTTATAATTACTATTCAAAAACTTACTTTTGTCCCGGTTAAAAAATATATACGATGAGTGTTTTAGTTAATAAAAATTCAAAAATAATAGTTCAAGGATTTACGGGTAGTGAAGGGACTTTTCATGCTGAACAAATGATAGAGTACGGGACCAATGTTGTTGGAGGGGTAACACCTGGAAAAGGGGGGCAGTCACATTTAGATAGACCCGTTTTTAATACGGTAGAAGAAGCGGTTAAGCAAGTTGGTGCGGATACAAGTATTATTTTCGTTCCTCCAGCTTTTGCTGCCGATGCTATAATGGAAGCTGCTGATGCTGGAATTAAAGTAATTATAACAATTACTGAAGGAATTCCAGTTGCAGATATGATTAAAGCCGCAGCTTATATCAAAAATAGAGACTGTAGATTAGTTGGCCCAAATTGCCCTGGTGTTATAACACCAGAAGAAGCTAAAGTTGGTATCATGCCAGGATTTGTTTTCAAAAAAGGGAGTGTTGGTATAGTTTCTAAATCTGGTACTTTAACTTATGAAGCCGCAGACCAAGTTGTAAAACAAGGTTTGGGTATTACAACCGCTATTGGAATTGGTGGTGATCCAATTATTGGGACAACAACTAAAGAGGCGGTTGAACTTTTAATTAATGATCAAGAGACTGAAGCAGTAGTAATGATAGGTGAAATTGGTGGACAACTGGAAGCTGATGCTGCCAATTGGTATAAAGCTAGTGGAAGCAAAAAGCCTGTTATTGGCTTTATAGCTGGTGAGACAGCACCTGCTGGACGCACAATGGGACATGCTGGTGCAATTGTAGGAGGAAGTGATGATACTGCACAAGCCAAGAAAAAAATCATGAGAGCTTGCGGAATACATGTTGTAGAATCCCCTGCTGAAATTGGAAAAAAAGTAGCCGAAGTATTAGGCTAAATAGTTATAAAACATGTTAAAAACCTCACATTTTTTTGTGAGGTTTTTTTATTTGATGCAAATTGTATTTGTTATATTTGAAGTACAACTAATTATATTTTTTACAGATGAAATTATTAGAAGGAAAAACAGCTATAATTACAGGCGCTAGTAGAGGAATTGGAAAAGGGATTGCTCAGGTTTTTGCACAACATGGTGCAAACGTAGCATTTACATACAGTTCTTCTGTTGAAGCTGCAAATACTTTGGAAGAAGAATTAAATAGTTTTGGCGTTAAAGCAAAAGGCTATCAAAGTAATGCTGCAAGTTTTGAAGATGCACAAAAACTAGCCGAGGATGTAGTTACAGAATTTGGAAGTATCGATATACTTATTAATAATGCTGGAATTACAAAAGACAACCTTTTAATGCGAATTACTGAAGAAGATTTTGATAAAGTGATAGAGGTGAACTTGAAGTCTGTCTTTAATATGACTAAGGCTGTACAGCGTACAATGTTAAAGCAACGTAAAGGCTCTATTATAAATATGAGCTCTGTTGTTGGTGTAAAAGGCAATGCAGGACAAACTAATTATGCTGCATCTAAAGCAGGAATCATTGGGTTTTCAAAATCTGTTGCTTTAGAGTTAGGGTCAAGAAATATTAGAAGTAACGTAATTGCTCCAGGTTTTATTGAAACAGAAATGACGGCAAAACTGGATGAAGATACAGTTAAAGGATGGCGTAATGCTATTCCATTAAAGCGTGGTGGAACCCCTGAAGATATAGCCAATGTTTGTGTGTTTTTAGCAAGCGATATGTCGGCTTATGTCACCGGACAAACCTTAAATGTCGATGGGGGAATGTTAACTTAAACGATGTCTTCTGAAACTATCATATATATTGTTTTATCTGGAATTGTAGCGCTTTTACTAGCGCTATTTCAGTATAATACAAGGAAAAAAAATAAATCAAATAAAAATATACTTTTAACCTTTTTACGTTTTATCAGTATTTTTTCGATTTTAATATTGTTAATAAATCCGAAGTTTGAAAAAGTTAGTTACTACACTGAAAAACCAAACTTGATTATAGCTGTAGATAATTCAAGCTCAATTGATCACCTTAACCAGAGGGAAAATGCGCTCCAGCTTATTGAATCAATTAAAAATAATACAGCTTTATCCGATAAATTTAATCTGGACTTTTTTGCCTTTGGAAAAGATATAGAAGCATCAGATTCTATTAGTTTCAATGATAATCAAACCAATATTGATAATGCGTTTAGTGAGCTATCGCAAATTTATAAAGGTACAACCGCTCCAATCCTATTAATTACGGATGGAAACCAAACTTATGGTAACGATTACAGTTTTTCGGCAGAAAAAGTAAATCAACCTATTATCCCAGTAATTCTTGGTGATACAATTACATATACAGATTTAAAATTACAACAGCTTAATGTCAACAAATATGCTTTTTTAAAGAATAAATTTCCAGTAGAGGTAATTGTTACTTATAACGGAAATAATCCTATCAATTCTAAATTCGTGGTGACTTCGGGTACATCGACAGTCTATTCTCAAAATTTAAGTTTTAATAGAGAGAGCAACTCAAAGATTTTGAATTTCACTTTGCCAGCAAATCGCGTTGGTGTATTGGCTTATAAAGCGCAAATAACGCCTCTTAATAGTGAGAAAAATACAACCAATAATTACAAGAATTTTGCGGTTGAAGTAATAGACCAAAAAACAAATGTGGCCATAATAAGCGATTTTTCGCATCCAGATTTAGGCGCTTTTAAGAAAAGTATTGAAAGTAATGAACAACGTTCAGTCGCTATTGTATCCCCAATCGATTATATGTTACAAAAAAATGATTTTCAATTGGTTATATTGTATCAGCCGAATAATACATTTAAATCTGTTTTTGAATATTTAAACACCAATAATGCCAATCGTTTTCTTGTATTAGGGTCAAAAACAGATTATACATTCATGAATGCCATGAATGAAGATTATAAACATGATATAACGAGCCAAACTGAAGATTATCAGGCAAGTCTAAATGCTAACTATTCAACCTTTATTATTGATGACTTAGACTTTGAATCGTTTCCACCTTTAAAATCTTCATTTGGAAATACGGCATTTTCTATTCCATTTGAAACAATTCTTAATAAGAAAATTGGAAGTATTGAAACGCTAGACCCTTTATTAGTAACCTATGAATCAAATAGTAGGAGAGAAGCTATACTTATGGGTGAAGGGCTCTGGAAATGGCGAGCTCAGAGCTATTTGAATCAAAAGACCTTTAATACTTTTGATAATTTTATTGGCAAGTTAATTCAGTATTTGGCATCTAACATGCGTAAAAATAGATTAAATGTCGAGTATGAGTCGTTTTACCAAGGGCATTCCAATGTGTTTTTAAAAGCGCAATTTTTCAATAAAAATTATGAGTTTGATACAAAAGAGTCCTTAAACATTAGTGTCACAGAAAAGAATACACAAGAAGCAAGCACGCTTCCATTCATTTTAAAAGGCAATAATTATCAAGTAGACTTGAGCCATTTGCCTGCTGGAGATTATAGTTTTACTGTTAAGGCAACTAACGAGAATATTTCAAAATCTGGAGTTTTTCAAATTTTGGAATATAATTTAGAACAGCAATTCTTGAATGCCAATGTAACAAAGTTGCAGCAAGTTGGTACTAATACTAATGCGAAGAGTTATTTCATTGAAAATCACAGCAATTTATTTAGCGATTTATTAAATGATGAACGCTTTGCCACAATTCAAAAGAGTAGCAAGAATGTTGTGCCCTTAATAGATTGGAAATATCTTTTAGGACTCATAATCTTCAGTTTAGCCTTGGAGTGGTTTATCAGAAAATACAATGGCCTAATTTAATTACTATTATAGAATTTCCCCGAATTTATGCGTAATTTTAATCGTATCTTTGCAATAAATTAATTTAAAGAAAATAAAACAAAATAAATCATGGAAAAATTACCAAAAGTCGCATTGCCATTCATCATACTATTTGTAGTTATTGTAGTGCTTATCTCAAAATCAGCCATTACTATTAAATCTGGACAAGCAGGTGTGCTATATAAAACTTTTGCTGGAGGTGTTGTTACAGATGAACCTGCTTTAGGAGAAGGATTTCATATCGTTATGCCATGGGATAAGGTGCATGTCTATGAAGTGAGACAACAAGAAGTTTTTGAGAAAATGGATGTATTATCATCAAACGGACTAGACATTAAATTGGATGCTTCAGTTTGGTTTCAGCCACGTATTAAAGATTTAGCAAAATTACATCAAGAAAAAAGTGAACAATATATTGCTCGTATTTTATTGCCAGCTATACGTTCGGCAGCACGATCTGTTGTTGGTCGTTATACGCCAGAGCAATTGTATTCAAGTAAACGTGATGCTATTCAAGTTGAAATATTTGAAGAAACTAAGAAAATTGTTGACGATCAATATATTCAGCTCAATGAAGTATTAATTAGAGATGTGACGCTTCCTCCAACAATTAAAGAAGCTATTGAACGTAAATTAAAACAAGAGCAAGAATCTTTAGAATATGAGTTTAGATTAGTTACAGCAGATAAAGAAGCTCAAAAGGTACGTATTGAAGCTCAGGGTAAAGCTGATGCTAATAGAATATTAAGTGCGTCACTTACTGATAAAATTCTACAAGATAAAGGTATCGAAGCTACTGTAAAACTGTCCGAATCATCAAATAGCAAAGTGATTATAATTGGTGCTGGAGATTCTGGAATGCCAATCATATTAGGCAATTAATAAAACATAATTTTATAAATTAAAAAAAGGCATACGATTTATATCATGATGCCTTTTTTTTGGTTGGTTATTTAGTGATGTATTAAGAAATCCATCCTTTTTTACTGGCATGTTTTGCAAGCCAAATAAGAAAAATCGCAACAACAATTATCATTGGCGTCATGGCATTAGCCATCTTTAAAGAAAACGTTATATAAGACATTTGAACTATAGCCGCTAAACCAGCAATAAGTAAAACGATATACGCCCACTTTTTTCTTATGACTAATCCAACACATCCTAAAGCACCTCCAAAAACGGCTAATGCAAAGGCAGCTGTGTACCATGCTGGTAAATTCTCGTACATAATACGATCAGATTCAGGTAATGTAGCGAGCGCATCATCTGTCATATAGGCTTGTGCAATATAGGCACCAACTCCCATTAAGTTCCATATTAGTGCTACAACACCAACTATCAAGAACCAAATAGGCGGTTTATTTAAAGTATCGTTATTCATAATTTATAGATTTTAGTTTATTTATAATAATACAATTTATAAAAATTTTGCCATATGTATAAAATTAGGTTACTTGCTAGATGAAATACTTTATGAATCAATGAACAAAAAGCGCTTCTATTACGTTATAACAATTCAATATTTAGGCTATCGATTTCATGGTTGGCAAAAGCAGCCCAATTTGAAAACAATTCATCTCATGATTGATAGAACTTTTAAATATATATTAGAAGAAAAACCTTTTAAAACTTTAGCATCCGGAAGGACAGATGCTATGGTGTCGGCTAATGCCTCAGCCTTTGAATTATTTTTATACGAGCCAATTGATGATAAAAATGCTTTTTTGGATCTTTTTAATCATAATTTACCACAAGATATACGTGCTTTGACTATTCAAGAGGTTAATGCAGAATTCAATATTATTCAGCATTCAAAGGTAAAAGAATACCTTTATCTCTTTACTTATGGTGAAAAATGTCATCCTTTTTGTGCGCCTTTATTAACGACAATTTTAGATGATTTAGACTTAGATGCTATGAAAGCAGGTGCTCAATTATTTGAAGGAGTGCATAACTTCAAAACCTATTGTTATAAAGCAACGGATAAAGGCCTTTATACAAGGGAAGTTATAACCTGTGAAATTGTAGAAAATACTTTTTTTACCGCAAACTTCTTTCCAGAAAATTCCTATGTCATGCGTGTAAAAGGAAAAGGTTTTGGAAGAAATCAAATTAGATTAATGATGGGAGCACTCGTGAAATTGGGACGAAGAGACATTACGTTAGACTATATTTCAAAAAGCTTATTACCGGACAGCAAGGAAGTAATGGATTATATTGCGCCAGCATCAGGCTTAATTTTAAATAGTATAGAATTTGAATAAGAATTAGTATTTTTATATTCTTCAAAAATAATAAAATCATGAATGAAACTATTCCAAGAGAAACCTTTTCATTTCTCAAACGCTTAGAAAAAAACAATAATCGTGAATGGTTTAATGAAAATAAAAAGGAGTTTAAGGAAATAGAGGTAGAAGTGAAACAGGGGTACACTGAACTATTTGAAATGCTTAATACACATGATGATATTGATAAAATGAAGATGTTTCGTATTTATCGTGATGTCCGATTTTCCAAAAATAAACTACCTTATAAAACACATTTCGGAGGTTCTTTCCATAGGACTAAACCCAAGTTAAGAGGAGGTTATTATTTACATATTCAACCTAATAATGAGAGTTTTATAGCAACTGGATTCTGGGAGCCACAAAAGGATGATCTTTTTAGAATTCGTAAAGAATTTGAGCAGGACGATCGAGACATTCGAAAAATAATTGAGAACAAAAAATTTATTGCCGTCTGGGGACCCTTTGTAGGAGATGAACTTAAGACAGCTCCTAAGGGCTTTAATAAAGAGCATAGAGCTATTGATTTAATTCGAAAGAAACAATTTATTTTCACCAAAAAATACACTGATAAAGAGGTGTTATCTTCAGACTTTTTAAAGGAAGTCGATAACGCGTTTAAGGCGGTTAGACCTTTTTTTAATTATATGAGCGATGTACTCACTACAGATTTAAATGGTGTGTCGTTATTAAAAGATTAAACTGCCGCTACTAAGAGCTCTAGTTTTTCCAATAATTGAATATTACCTAGTAATTGATCTTTAACAATAGACATCATGCGTTTGTTTAATGACGATGAGTTTTTTATATAGATAAGATACTCTTCGGTAGTAAATAATCCAATAACCATACCTTTTAAACTATTCCTGAGCTTCATGTCTTTCTGGAGCGCATTTTCTATATAATCTATTCGCTTTTCAATAACTAAACCATAAAAAACACTTTTGTGTTTCTGAGCATAATTCTTAAATACTTCAACAAATATTGGAACTTGCAATTTACATATAGGACGAAGTACCAAATTCTGAAAGCGTTCATCACTAGTCATATCATCACTAATAAGTGCAGAAGTAATTTGTGGTCTAATTTGTTTGACGTTAAGTTCTCTTGTATTCATGGTATAATAGATTTTTAAATAAAAATAAATATTAATTAAAACTAAAAACAGAGTTTGGCTATTACTTGTTCACTTGTTTATGAACAATTAAGATTGGTGATATTATTGAAATAGGTATTGGCGTTGTAATGTTCGGACGGGCTTCACTAACATTGCGCTCTGAAGTCAGAGATATGATCTCGAGAGAGGCAATAATTACTATTGATGAAATAGCTATGGCTAACCTGGATGCAAATAGTAACCCTAAAACAAATGACAAGACATAAATAGAATTTATGTGCTATGCAATGACCTACTAAGCAATTAAACGAATAAAAAACTCAGAATAACGAATTTTCATTGCAGTTTTAAATTTAGTTATCATCTTGTTCTTAATTAAATGTTAATAACACAATATCAATACATTAAGAAAACAATTATGATAACAAACGCCCCACGTCAAGTTATGCTTACCTACCTAACGAATACCAAGATACTTTTATTAGTATTTGCTTGTCTATTATATGGTACAACTGCAAATGCAAACGTAAATTGTAATGAAGAATTTACAGGCACAACACCAATTCTTGACTCAAATTTTGAAAATGCATTAATTGCCCTCAATATTGACACCAATGGTTTTAATGGTAATATTGATAATGATGATGCACAATTTGTTGAGACATTATCGATTGCAGGTTATAATATTTATAACTTAAGTGGAATTGAGGCCTTTGAAAATTTGAAGTATTTATTCGCTAGAAATAATAATATAGTTATCGCAAGTTTTAGTCAAAATCTTAATTTAGAAGTTCTAGATCTGGATGATAATAAATTGTCACAATTATTTATTTTAAATAATAGTGCTCTTAAAGAGATTGCAATTAGTAATAATCAATTAGCTAACATTAATGTTAGTAATAATCTTCAATTAGAATTTTTATATTGCAATTTAAACTCTTTAAGTTCACTTGACATTTCTTCTAATAGTAATTTAATTATTTTGAGTTGTTATTCAAATAATTTATCAATTATAAATCTTAATTCAAATTCAGCGTTAGAAATGCTTTTTATTTCTGATAATAACCTAAGCGCTCTGGATGTATCAATGAATACTGGTTTAGATACGTTAACTTTTGATAATAATAATATAAATTCTATTGATCTTTCAAGTAATATTGCATTGGAATACTTAGGATGCTCAAATAATATTTTAAGTGAATTGGATATAAGTGCTAATTCAAATTTAACGCGCATACTTTGTAACGATAATAATTTAACTGCTATTGATTTGTCAAGTGCACCGGATTTATTTTTATTATTTGCAATGAACAATCAAATTCAAAGTATAGATGTTTCAAGTAATTCGGCCTTAAGGTTTTTTAGAGCAGAAAACAATGAACTTATAAAACTTGATATCAGAAATGGTGAAAATGATATAATAAGTCAATTTGTTGCTACTCAAAATCCAAACTTATCATGTGTTTTTGTAGACAATCCTAATGCTTCTTTTTTAATAGATTGGGAATTGGATGAAGCAAGTTCTTTTGTTGAAGACAATTCAGATTGTGAGACATTATCAATAGAAGAAGATTTTATTGCTGATTTTATTGTCTATCCAAATCCGGCCAATGGCCAAGTAAACATTAATTTAAATTCACCACAAGCGAGCGTGAAATTATATACTATTAAAGGACAGCTTGTTTTTGAAAAGGATTTAGCACAAGGCATAAATTCAGTTAATATATCTGATTTTAGTTCTGGATTATATGTTGTTGCAATTCAATCTGAAGATAATGTTACAACAAAGAAATTAGTCATAAACTAATTAATCTCCTCTTACATTATTATAAAAATTTAATAAAATCAGCAATGTTATTTATGAAATAATATTGCTGATTTTATTTTAAGTATTTTTTATCTACGTAAAAAGTTCCGAATGGTAAAATAGATGCTATTAATACTATAAACATCGTTTTCATGTTCCATTTTAGCTCGATTCCTAAAACTATCGCTAAAACCACATAAGCTACAAAAAGCACACCATGTGGCATTCCAAGTAGTTTAACATACTCCGGATTGCCTTGTATGTATTTAATAGGTACTGCAATAAATAGCAGGAGGATATAAGAAACGCCTTCTAATAATGCTACTATTCGAAAACTGTTTTTTAAAGAGAACATATGGAGTTTTTGATACGCAAAAATACTATTTAGTATTCGAAATTCTAGTTTTTAATAACCTTTTTGATTAAAACTTCTACAGCGTTTTGATTTAATATTTTCACGAAATATAAACCTGAGCTTAATACTGCCATATCTATTTGATGACTTGAATTTGAAAGAGTCTCTTCATAAATAAGCTTGCCATCAATACTAAAAACATTTAATTGCAAAGTTTCATTTAGCGAATTATTTATGTAAAGAATATTATTAACGGGAATAGGAAACATTACAATTTGTTTCTCAACATCAACATAGTTGTTTACATGTAATAAGCCATCAAAATATTGTGTAGCTAGATTGAATGTCTCAATTCCAATTTCTTCACCTATAATACGGCCTCTTATATCATCTATAGGAGGATGAATGCCTCCCCAAATGCGTGACAAGCTCGTTTGATCTGAGGCATCGCGATATGTTGCCCATTGTAAGGACATGTTTTCAGTTGGGCCTGGCTCGAAAACTAAAAAGTTATTTTGCTCAATGTCAAATACACCCATTCCTCCCGGGAAAAAGGGATCTCCAGTTAGTAAAGTTAGAACTTCTGCCGCAGCTCTAGAAAATGTAGAATGTCCAGAGACATATCCTGCAAACGGAGGTGTAACGAAAGTTCCTCTTTGATATGGCCACCAATATTCACCATAAATCCAATCTACTCCTGCGATATCAGTTTCAGGATCATCTATATAATCTGGGCCTTTCCAAGCACGTATTTTTATTTCTCCAACATATTCATCACCGGCACCGGCTAACGGATCACCAGATTCAACGAGTTCTATAAAGTTAGGTATAAGAGGTAATCCATGTGGGTCATAGCTTGGTAAGCTTGCATTTGAACTTTGCCCTTTACCAGCCATATATCGAATTGCCGATATTGGTCGTATATAATCATAATAGCCTTTTATTCCCCACGTTGTTACGGCTGAATCATGCATTGCACCACCTAGGGTTAAATAGCTTTTAACGTCCCATTCTAAATCGGATAATATTGGTCCAGATCCATTCAATTGCTTTATAGTAAGCGGATTATCACTAACATAATTTAATATGGTAAACCAATGTCCTGGCGGTGTTTCAGAATCTGGACCATCGGCCCAAAATTCAGCTAATACACGACTATAATCTGCACGTTTAACGAACTGCTCTTCGTACGACTCTCCAGTATATGGATTTAAATCATGGCCAGTGCTTGCGTCCCCACCATCTTCAAAATTATAAAAGGCTTTGTATTCTTCAAAAGTTTCAGGAAAATCATCTGAATTATAATTACCAATTGATCTAGGTGATATATCAATCATAGTTTCATCATTTGGATCTAAATGAGAAGACCATGCTGCTACAAGGGCAAAATGCCATTTATAAGGGTCGTCAATTCCATCTTCATCTGAGTTTTCAATATAATATGGAGGACTAGGATCTTTATAAACGTAACAGTCATAACCAGGATCATTATATATGTTCAAGTCCGTTTCCTTTAAACAAAAAGGGCTTACTTTACCCCATTCTGGGCTTAAAAAATCAGGAATACTAAAAGGTAAGGGGTTCCCACTTTGATCAATAAAAACATCAAATGCTAACGGTTGCCATGAATTGGGGTCAATGTCTGTATTATCCTCGTATAAATCTAGAACCAATGGATCATTAGATGGTAAATAATTGATATTATCGTATTGATTTATTTCATTCGATCCATCTTGTAACCCAAAGGCAATCATTTGATTGGCCATATAATTACCTAATGCCGCGTAAGATCCCGAACTATAATCTGCTGATATAAAATCAATATCATATCCATAGCTTTGAAATAGGATAACGATCGATGGATAAATTTCAGTTAGATAGTTTGGGGAATTTTCAAAACGATGTTTTATTAAACTAAACATTGCATAACTAATAATTTCATGACGTGCGGCGTCTATATCTTTTGTCGTAGCAATTGCATCAAAATCAATAGCAAAACCATCATAGGTCTTTCCTAAGAATACAGTCTCAGCTTGACTATCAAATATTGCCCAAGCATCATACATAAGTGCAGAGGTATGAAAAAGATTTCGTGCATGAACTGTAGGCCTTGCAAAATCAGAGCGTATAGCATTTAACACTTCTTCATTCCATTCTCTAGCCACTGACTGTTGTGCGAAATTCGAGTTTGAAATTAATAAGGTTATGAAAAATATTAATCGGTAGTAGGATTTCATGATTAAAGCATTTTTTTACAAAGATAAAATAATTAATAAAATAGCCTTCATTTTGATTATTCGGAATGTAATTAAAACAGTTAATAAAGACTAAATCAATTACAATAAACAATAAACGCAACCCATTGGGCTGCGTTTATTAATATATGTGATGTATTTTATTCTTCTGAAGTAGACATTAAAGCAAAGAATTTATCAATATTTGGTAAAATAATGATTCTTGTTCTTCTATTTCTTGCTCTATCTTCTCTAGTATCATTACCAACTAATGGTTGGTAACTACTACGTCCTGAAGCTATCAATTTCTCAGGTGCTACATTATATTGTTTTTGTAATTTTCTAACTACAGAAGTTGCACGTAAAACACTTAAGTCCCAGTTGTCTTGAACCTTATCTGTATTGATACTTCTAGCATCTGTATGACCTTCTACCATAACGTCTATACTAGGTTCAGAGTTAATTACATCTGCTAATTTCTGTAGAATATCATCTGCTTTATTACTAACTCTATAACTTCCAGAATTAAATAACATTTTATCAGAAATAGAAATCATTACAACAGTCTCATCAATACTAATGGCAACATCATCACTTTCATCAAATGTTGATGTATCTATTGTTTTCTTAAGATTATAAGAAACAGCTAAGTCCATTGAATCTTTTAAAGTAGTTGCTTGACTTAATAAAGTTGGATCTACATTTTTAAGTGTTTCACGCATTTTCACTTTAGTGTCATTAGACATTACAGCAATATTCGCCACTGTTTCCATTTTAGCATCACTCTCTTCAGCTAGTTCACTATTTATTGATGCTAATGAGCTAATCTTTGTATTATACTCATCGACTCGCATTTGAATAGCATCAAACTTCGCCTCTAATTCTTCTTTTTCAACTTGTGTTTTAGTTAGTTCACTTTTGATTTCTCCATTTTCATGTTCTAAAGCAAGAAATTTCTTTTTAGATACACATGATGTTAGAACTATTGCAGATAACAACAGTAATGATAATTTTTTCATAATGATTAATAGTTTTGGTTTAGTATTATGTACGAATGTAAGTCAAATATAGATTTCTAAAAAGTGATTTTTTTTAATATTTTTTCAACAAACATAAATAAACTAAATAAAAGGTCTTTTGTCGTTTACTTTTAACAGCTACAAATGTTATACTTTAGCAAAAAATATTGAATGTACTTTTCTAGGACCTTTCCAATCAAAGATTCACAAAATCGCATTGCCGTTAAACTAAATGTTCGTGGAGAACGTTCTGTTGTACAAGGTCATCCCTGGGTGTTTTCTAATAGCATATTAAAAACAAATAAGGTCCCAGAAACAGGAGATTTAGCTATTGTTTTCGGTAAAAATAAAAATAAAATTATTGGTTTTGGTTTATTCGATTTGTCATCACCAATACAGATAAAAATGATTCATCATGGCGATGCAATTGCAATAGACAATGCCTTTTTTTATGATAAGATTATTAAAGCCCATAAAAAAAGAGAACCATTGCTGCAAACGGAAACAAATAGCTATCGTTTAATTTTTGGTGAAAATGACGGTTTCCCTGGATTAATTGCTGACGTTTATGCTGATGTATTGGTGGTTAAATTATATTCAGAAATCTGGATAGTTTATTTACAAGGTATATTGGAATCGTTAGTAGAGGTTAGTAATTGTGAAACCATCGTCATACGTTTAAGTAGAAATTTACAGCAAAGTAAGTCACATGATCTCAGGGATGGTGAAGTGGTCTATGGCATGCTGGAAAATAATGTCGTGCAATTTGAAGAGCATGGTGTATTTTTTTCAGCTGATGTAATTCAAGGTCATAAAACGGGTTACTTTTTAGATCATCGATTAAACCGAAAGCAAGTAGGTGAGTGGAGTCGTGATAAAACCGTTTTGGATGTATTTAGTTATGCAGGCGGGTTTTCTGTACATGCCCTGGCAAATGGAGCTAAAGAAGTCACCAGTTTAGATATTAGCAA
>Ga0102810_1000255_pt1 | contig 18706 bp, 22 predicted proteins | sample ColrivemetaGS573_FD_84506 | JGI IMG/M metagenome (GOLD analysis project Ga0102810, IMG submission 84506) | Estuarine microbial communities from the Columbia River estuary - Ebb tide ETM metaG S.573 | ecosystem: Environmental > Aquatic > Marine > Intertidal zone > Estuary | place: USA: Columbia...
TGAAAAACCTTACAGAAAGTAAAATATATCGCAGTTCTGAACTTGCAGCAGAAGTTCATATAGCTGACGGAGTGTCAGTACTTATTTTTGATGAAGATGATATACTTCAAAAAGTCACTTTTTGAGTCTGAGCTCATCTTCAGTATTTTGGATATTTTCACCAAGAAAAGAGCTTTTTGAAGCATTTTCTGATTGATGCAGAACAGGCAAATTGTGAAGTATATTGTTTATTAAGTTCTGTTTGAGAAAAAATTACAGCAAAAATACATTGAGAACTTGCAGCTTCTCATAGTAAACTCAATATGCATATTATAAGTTTTGTATCTGATAGTGGAGTTATTGATCTTGATGGTATTGTACATATTACTGAGGGGGTAGAAAAAGTAGAATGATACTTGGTAGAAGAAAATATTTTTCTTGGTGCTACTGGAAAAGTACGAGGTCTTCCAACACTCTTAGTTCATAGTAATGATGTTAAAGCATCCCATGCCTGTAACATGGAGCGAATCTCAGATGAAAAACTCTTTTACCTGAGAAGTCGAGGTTTACCGAGAGAAGATGCTACAGTATTGATGTTAGAGAGTTACATTGCTCGAATATTTTGGAAGCTCGGAGCAGTTGATAATGAGCTTTGTCGCAATATAAAAAATGGTATTTTAGAAAGAATAAAGCTCCAATAATATGATTCCATTTCATAAAATATATTTGAAAATTTTCGGGTCTTTGGACTTTGATATTGAAAAAGAACTTCTTCTTCAAATGAAACGAGAAGAAGTGAAAACTTTTTTAAGTATTAAACGAAGTTGGCTCTATGGTGTTTTGTTAAGTTGTATTATTCTTTTTGCAATTTTATTGTTACTTATAAACGCCTGGATTTGATTTACATATTTTGAGAGTTTCTTCGCAAGTATTTTTATTCCAGTATCATATATTATTATTTCATTTTTTCTCTTTTTTGATACCTTTGGGTATATATATTTGTATAAGAAAACTCATAGTATTCCAACTATTGAGGAAGATATAGATGCTATTATTGAACGAAATAAGAAGGTGTTGAAAAATTTTTTAAAATTTTTTAATATTTCTGTTTTAAGTTCTCTATTATTATTTTTTGTTGTATGTGAAACCGTAATATTTCTATTCTTTTTTTATAGTTGAAATAATTTTTGGCTTTTAGGGGTTGAAATTATACTCAATATTGCTGCATCATTTTTAATTATGAAGCATAGGAAACTTTCTATGAATTTAGAACTAGATTTTTGATTGGTAGTCCCAGGGAGAGTCTATATTATTGATCAAACCGGACTTCTTTCGAGTAAACAATCTATTGTTGCACAAAATATTAAAACGGTAGAATGAATATATCCATCTCTTTGGAGCTCTGTATTTTGATTTGGAAATATTAAGTTTTTTTTAGAAGGAAATATTCCTCAAGAGAAATGAATCATTACTTTAGATTATATAAAACATCCGCGTAAGACTATAGATTTAATAAATAAGACTTTATAATATGTTGAAAAAAGACTTTCCTATATTTCAAACTCATCCTAATTTAGTGTATTTAGATAGTACTGCGACGAGTCAAAAACCAGCCTATGTGATAGATGGTCTTGCTGAGTATCTTAGATCGAGTTATGCAAATATCCACAGAGGAAGTTATGAAATTTCTGAAATTTCAGAAAAACTCTATGAAGACTCAAAGCGTAAAGTTGCAAAAAATATAGGAGCTGAGAATTGGAGAGAAGTTATTTACACAGCAAATTCTACCTATGCACTTAATCTTCTTGCTCAAAGTATTTGGAGGACGGGGCTTCTGAAAAAATGAGACAAAGTACTGGTGAGTATTGTAGAGCATCACGCAAATGTTGTACCTTGGTTGATACTTAAAGAAGATTATGGAATAGAACTTGATTTTATAGCTATCAAAGATGACTATTCTCTCGACTATAATGACTTTCGAAGCAAACTGGATGATAATGTAAAGATTGTTTCACTCGCTCATGTAAGCAACACAACAGGACAAATATTTGACCTTGAAAATGTAAATAGTCTTCTCTTTGCAAGATATGGGAAAGAGAGACCACTCTTTATTGTAGATGCTTCACAAAGTGTTCCTCATTTTCAAATTGATGTACAAAATATAGGTTGTGACGCTCTTTTTTTTACGGGTCATAAGATATTTGCAGATTCAGGTATTTGAATTTTATGGGCGAAAGAAGAACTTCTCAAAAAGCTTAAACCAATTTTCTCAGGAGGAGGAGCAATCTGATATGTGAATCAAAATGAATTTACGCATAGTGAAGTACTTCCAGACAAATTTGAACCAGGAACACCCAATCTTTCAGGAGCTGTCAGTTTACTCAAGGCTTTTGAATATGTAGAAAGTATCTGAGGATATGAGGTATTAGAAAAAATAGAGCATGAACTCGTTGCATATGCGTTAGAAAAATTTTCTCAAAATAAAAATATACAGCTTATTTGAGGCAATTCTCCAAACTCTCGAGTATGAGTATTTACTTTTTATATAGAAGGAATTCATAGCTTTGATATCTCTGACTATCTTGCTGATCATAATATTGCTATTCGAGCTGGACAACACTGTGCTGAACCATTTATGCAACACGAAGAACAAAAACATACTTGTCGAATGAGCCTTCATATCTATAATACCAAAGAAGATATCGATAGATTCTTTGAAGTATTAGAAAAAGCAATCAAAGATTTATAATAATATATGTACAACGAAACCATAACATTTTATTCTAAAACTCCTCCAAATAAAGGAGTTTTAGAAGTGTATGATATTTCTTTTTGGGAAGAAAATCGTACGTGTGGAGATGATCTCAAAGTCTATATCAAGCTGAATGATGGTATTATTGAAGACTGGTCTTTTGAAGTAGATACTGCTATTATTACAACGGCTTGTGCGAGTATATTTGGAGAGAGTATTATCGGTCTCAAAGCTGAAGAAATTTTTGACTTTTGATACAGTTATATAGAAGAGCTTATTGGAATGCCAATAAGTGATAGGAGAAAAAATGCTTCTGTTTTGGGACTTCTTACTACGCGAAATGCGCTTCATAAATATCTTGCAGATGGACAGCATGATGTATTTGATGATATATTAAGAATATAATGATTAAACTCTCCCAAACATGAGACGATGCACTGAAAGCTCTCTGTTATATCGCAGACAGAGGAGATTTAGTGCATATTAAAGATGTTGTAGAGTCTCAAGGTATGAGTGAAACTTGTCTTCGTCGTATTATTCCAGATTTGCATAAAGCTGGAATAATACTTGCAAAACCTGGCCGTGGTGGTGGGGTAATGCTCGCAAAAAATCCAGAAAAGATATCAATCTATGATGTGTTTCTTGCGGTTGGTGAGGAAATAGGAATCACTGATTGTACCAAAGATTTGTATTGTGATAAAAAAGAGAATTGTTATACGACAGATGTTTTGAGTAATCTTCAAAGAGGATTCAATAGTTTACTTAAAATGCAGACTCTTGATAAAATAATAAAAAATAAAAACTCTTAGAAATTCTAAGAGTTTTTATTTTTTGAATAAGAATATTATTTTTCGTCTTTGTTCATATTGATTTTAATACCAGGTCCCATAGCGTTACATACGTATACAGAAGTGATATATTTTCCTTTTGATCCTGTAGGTTTTACATCTTGGATAATTTGAAGGAATGCTTGTAGATTTGCTTCAAGTTTATCTTTTCCAAAAGAAAGTTTTCCAAAGATTGAGTGAACATTTCCTTGTTTATCTGTTTTAAATTCAAATGTACCACCAGCAATATCACCGATAACTGCTATAAGGTCTTCACCAACAGTCCCTGTTTTAGGGTTTGGCATAAGTCCTTTTGGTCCAAGTACACGAGCGATTTTTCCAAGATGTCTCATCATAGCAGGAGTTGCTACACAGACATCAAAGTCAAGTGCTTGTTTTCCAGATGCGATATCAGAGATAAGTTCTTCTCCACCAGCAACAGCAGCTCCAGCTTTTGTAAGATCAGCAGCAGAAATAGTATCAGAAAATGCACAGATTCGAGCTACTTTACCAGTTCCATGAGGAAGCTTTGCAGTCGTTCGGATCATTTGATCTTGGTGTTTTGGATCAAGATTCAAGTTAAAATGAATTTCTACTGTAGGATCAAATTTTACAGTATTTGTTTGTTCAAGAAGCTCAACAGCTTCTGTAACGGTGTAGCTCATTCCTTCTTTTAAAAATTCTTGAGCTTTTCTATATTTTTTTCCAGCCATAATATGATAATAAAAAAATAAAAGGTACGAGCGTCTTTTCTCTTAAATAAGGCAAAACCTTAGATTTAGTCCTAGACTTCCTTTTGAAAGGCTTTATGATTATATGAAAAAATTTGTAATTGCAAGGGTTTTATATAACCTATATTTAGGCAGTTCTTAATATTTTAAAAATTTTTAGAAGATGACAAGCTTTATATCTGTTATTTGACTCTTTATATATTTATTCTTTTTGCATAAAATTATTTTAAGATTTTTTGTGAAAACAGATATGGAAATTTCTATTTATTATAGAGGATATATTTCTATAATATTTTTATTAACCTTTGCAATAATGTATATTTTTGTATTTGGTTTTTTTATAAAGAGTTTTTCCCTAATCGAACCTCTTTTTAACTTAGAAATTTTCTGACATCAAGACTCAAAAAATGGAACGGGATTCTTGTATATAACTATTATTACATCAATATTATTATTTCTTAGCTTTATTATTGATAGGTATTTTTGAAAAAAATATTTAAATAGTAATTGGTTGGTTCTTATTATACCTGCTAGTGTTAATGTTTTTTTTAGTTGACTAATTGCGGGATTAGCAGGTATGTAATGTAGTTATTTTTTCTCTACTGGATCGTATCATCCCTTATTCCAAGGCATACATCTGAGTATTCTTCCGGTTCATTTAAGCAATCAGAAGAATACTCATTTTTTTTCGATAGATTCTATCATATAGTCTGAGCAGGTTGGGAAATGTTTGCAGTAGGGAGTTTTATCCATACTTTTTGCCCAAAAACTATGGTCTGGGGAGAGGATTTTTTGGTAGAGTTTAACGAAGAAAATCAGGAGTTTTTGTAGTATGTCCATGAGTTTATGATATCTTTTGTAGCCCCTTTCTCTTAACAAGAGAAAGGATTCAGGATAGAGTTTGTGATTGTGTAAAAAATCACTACACTATAACATATTTAGAAATTAGTAAAAAACAATGATAGGATATATTTCTGGGAAAATTCTTGAGATTACAGACCACTCGGTTCTTATTCTTCCTGAAGGAGGAGTTGGCTATGAAATAGGAATTAATGAAATCACATTTGCAAATCTTGCAATCAGAGAAGATACAGCACTTTATATCTACCATCATATTACAGAAGGGGGTCAATCTCTTTTTGGATTTGAAACACTCGAAGAAAAAAGACTTTTTACAGAGCTTATCAAAATTTCTGGAGTAGGAGGAAAAGTAGCTCTTCAAATATTGTCTCTAGGAAAAAATAGACTTATCTCTGCTGTACAAGAAGATGATAAACGAACCATTGAAAGCATTAAAGGAATTGGGAAAAAAATGGCAGAAAAAATAGTGCTTGAGCTCAAAGATAAAGACTTTGTAAAAAACTATGTCTGAGAACAAAGCACACATAAAAAATCTCCAGAGCAAATATCTCTTCCAAAGACACTGCGAGAAAATATTTCAGCAACCCTTCAAAATATGGGATACCAAATGAGGGATATTGAGCGAGTAATGCTGTAGGTACCAGCTCACTATAGGAGTGTAGAAGAGGTGCTTCCATTTATGATTCGTGAACTTTCATAAAACCTATTGTAGGTACTTGACCCCGGAGTCGTGTACTGGTATTTAGTAACTTGACTCCGGGGTCTGCAATACATTATGAATATATCTATATTTGCATCGATTGGATCACAAAATCTCTGAGATGAACTCATTTTAAAAAATGAAATTGAGCTTCTTAAGCAAGAATTTTGAGAAGATACTCAGTTTCAAGTCGCTTCATATGATTCTAAAAATCCACTTTTTCAGATACCAAATACCAAATATTTTGAATATTTTCCACTTGGAATAAAAAATCCAAAAAATATTTGGAGAAATATGAAGAGTTTTTTTAACTTTCTAAGTGTTATTTTTTGGTCAGATAGAGTAGTAATTGGTTGAGGGGGGATTATGTATGATAGTGAAATACAGTCTGTATGAGATCCACTGAATCAATGGATATTTCGTGTTCAAATCGCAAGATTCTTTCGAAAAAAAATATATTTTTATGCGGTATGAGTTGATATCAAACAGGAAGAAAATTTAAAAAAAATTAAGAAAATTTTTAAAAAAGCTTGGAAAATAACAGTTCGTGATGAGAAATCACAGGAACAACTGAAAAGTGTAGGGATACAAAGTGATGTCATTAATGACCCGGTAATGTGGGATAACTTTTCTCTAAAAACTCACCCTAACCCTCTCCTTGAGGAGAGGGAACAAGCTACAATTCAAATGCAGCCTCTTTCTCCTTGAGGAGAGAGAATTCAAGAGTGAGGTTTTAGAGGAGATATCCTCGGAATACATAATAGTAGAAATTTTTCTCTCAGAGATTTTGAAAATTATGATTTTCAAGATAAAAAAATCTGACTTGCTCTTCGGTCTTGATATATTGGAAATACGAAGAATACTCAGCTGGAAAGACTACTCATAGAAGAACTTTGTAGTTTTATTGAGAAAAAATGAGGAAAAATAGTTTTTCTTCCTCATAGTTTACATCAAACAGATGAGCAGGCGAATGATTATGAATATATGAAACAGTTTCTTAACTATGACAGGGATATTTATACAAGTTTATGAGAAGTCTATACAGCCTATACGCACCATACGGTAGATGTGATTATTTCTATGCGACTCCATAGTATGATACTATGATATATTTATTGAATTCCTCAAATCGCTCTTAGTTATTCTCAGAAGACAGATGAAGTAATAAAAAAACTCTCAACTTAGTTGAGAGTTTTTTTATTACTTGTAAGTAAATACTAGTTTGTACGTATGATGGTTGGTCGACCTCCATTACATATTGCACTTGCATCTCCTGTAGTACCTATACATTTATCTGTTGCACTATATCATGCCACAGCAGTGTTTCTAATTGTAGAATGTCCTGTATCTGAAACATTTATTCCAGATTCATATCTATTGCTATCATTTCCTCCATCAGCTGTATTTGCAGCTTTTCCAGATATATTTCAAGATTGCTCGTAAGTAGTTGAAACCTCATATTCTTGGAATGGAATATTGTTTGAATCAGCAGAGGCATTGTAAAAATAATCAAAAGCAGAAACACCAGCTACACCAAACTTAGGATCTTGAGGGAGTCTTGGAGTATATGATGCAATAGCAGTTCTAAAAGCAGTTCCGAGACCAGGATATTGACCGTTATCTTGATATGCTTGTTCGATACCTCCTTGCAGTGCTTTTATATCACTTGTTCGAGTCGTATCACGTGCTTTTTGTATTTGAGAAGTATATACAGTAGTAGCACCAGTAGCAAGAATACCAATAATAGTAATAACTACGAGGAGCTCAATCAAGGTAAAACCTTTTTTCATAGTTTGTAGCATAATAATGTGATTATGTTATATAAATAAACATAGTTATTATAGGATTCCCAAGAGAAAATCAAAAAAAGAGCCGAAGAAAATATATTGTCTTTTAAATAAAATGTTTTATAAAAAATTTTTTTATAAAATGTAAAATTTGAAATATATATATTTCTCTCTATAATCCCCAAGTTATTTTTTATTAAACACAACATATGAAAGTAGAGAAAAATATGCTTCCAAAGTCTATTGTAGAGCTCACGATAGAAGAATCAGCAGCAAATGTTGCAAAGTTTCGAAGCAAAGTAATAGAAGAAGCTGGAAAACATGTAAATATAAAAGGATTCCGAAAAGGAGCTAAAATCCCTGAAAATATTATCATCCAACAAGTTGGAGAAGAAGTTATTGCTCAAATGACTATCGAAAAAGCAATTGATGGTATATATAGAGATACTCTAAAAAAAGAAAAACTCATGCCTGTATCTCAAGCAGAAATCCAGGAGGTTATTTCTCAAGATCCCTTGAAAGTCAAAATACAAGTAGAAGTGTTTCCAGTAATTGAAGTAAAAGATACTTATAAGAATATAAAACTTACAAAACAAAAGTTGCAGATTACTGATGAAGAAGTAGATGGAGCACTCGCAGATATAGAAACTCGTTTTACACATTTTCATGATACTGATGCGACTCATGCAGCTCATATGTGAGATAAAGTGACTATCGATACAGACGGATATGATGACAAAGGAACTCTCATGGAGGCAACTTCTATGAGAGACTATCCACTTGTACTAGGAAGTAATATGCTTGTTCCTGGATTTGAAGAAGATATGGTAGGAATGAAAACAGGGGAAGAAAGAGAATTAGATGTAGTATTTCCAAAAGACTATCACAATGCTGACTTTGCTGGAAAAAAGACAAAGTTTAAAGTAATTGCAAAAAAAATAGAACATGCACATAAACCAGAGTTTACTCCAGAGTTTATAGAACAACTCAGAGGGAAAAAATTGAATCTTGAAGAATTTAGAAATCTCATAGGAGAAGAACTTCTTGAGACAAAAGAATCAAATGATGGAATGGAAAGAGAAATGAAATTGATAGATGAACTTTTACAACATACAAGTCTCGATATTTGAGATACACTTCTTGGACAACAAATAGAACAAGTATTTTCTGAAATTAAAGAAAATATTTCAAAAGATGGTGTAAAAATTTCAGATTATATGGATTCACTTGGCCTCAGTGAAGAACAATATAAACAGCAACATGTCGCTCCGACTGCGTTGAAAAGACTTCAATGAGAATTGATCCTCAATGAGCTGATGACCAAAGAGAAGGTAGAAGTTACAGATGAAGAGATGAAAGGAGAAATTGAAAAAATACTCGCACGATTTGAGTCTACAGATGTACTGAAAAGACTTGAAGAACTTTATGTTCCAGGAGCAAAGTATTATGAAGAGCTTCGTAGAAGAGTAGCATTTAAAAGATTGATTGATAGCTTCTTTCAAGAAGCAAAATAAAAAATGAAAAATGGAATAAAAAAGTAGGGTCCGATGCTATCGGACCCTACTTTTTTATTATCATAATTCCATCATCACTGTCTATTTGGATGATTTCATAAGATATACTTTGAGTATCTAAGTACGTATAAAGATCTTCCATTTTATGACGAAACTTTATTACATCATCTATCACTATAATACCTCAAGCCTGTGTTTTATCCCAAACAAGGTGTAGAAAATTAAGACTTTCTTTTTTGAGTCAATCGATAAATACAAAATCATACGTTTCATCAAGTAGAGGAAGTATCTCTCGAGCATCACCAAAGTATTGTGTTATGAGGTGAAATACCTGAGCTGCTTCGAAGTTTTCGGCTGCTTCTTCATACGCAATCTGAGAAAATTCTATAGATGTTATTTTCCCATCCATTTTTTCAAGAGTATCTGCAAACTGTATCGTTGAATATCCATTTGCTGAACCTATTTCTAGAAGTTTTTTTGTTTTATTTTCTTGTATGAGTTTTTTGAGGAATAGAGCATTCTCTTCGCTAATATTTGGGATATCATTTTTTTGTCCATATTGTTTCAATTCTTTTAAAAAATTGCTTCTATCCATATATATCTGCTCAATAAGTATTTTTTAAAGTGTATATTTTTTATTAGAAAAGTAAAAAAATCAAAAAAATTTGCCTTTTTTTGAGTCTCCTCGTATAATACGTATCGTATCTTTAATTAACTAATATTTTTAAATATGAAAAATATTGTAAAAATAGGTCTTGCAACAGCAGTTATTGCTCACGCAACTCTTGTAAGTGCAGCTATTGATTTCGAAGGAAGTAATGTAGTTCAAGGGGGTGTAAAAGGGGATGATGCAACTGCAGATCAAGCAATTCAAACCATTATTTCACGAGCAGTACAGTTTTTATATATTCTTGCTCTTGTGTATGCTTTATACGGAGGTTTTAATATTATGACTGCTGGTGGTGATGAAGAAAAAGTGAAAAAAGGAAAAACAATTCTTATTCAAGCAGGTATTGGTCTCGTAGTAATATTCCTTGCAAACTCAATTGTTTCTTGGATTATCAACGCAGTACTTGGTATTTAATAAAAATTCCAATATTAAAAAAGACAGCTGAGAAGCTGTCTTTTTTAATATTGGAATTCTAAAAATCAAAGTTTTGTTCTTCAGACGGTCATTCTGAAAGTTTTCATTTTGCTCCCCATCCAATAGCGATTCCAGTAAGAATACAAGCAATGCAGAGAACCCAAGTTTTGTGAACTGTTATGTAAACGAAAGCTTGTTGTCCTGTTACTACATTTTCTACTATAAGAATACTTCCAGAAAGTATTCATACAAGTATAAGGACAGTATTAAAATTTTTCATAAATAGATTTCAAAAAATAACTTCACTCTATTATAGATTTTTCAAAGATAATTCAAATGTTTTTGGCTTTACAATGTAGTCAAACTTAGTAATATAGCCAAGAACTTTAAATTTTTTATATAGAGAAATGTATAATCATCAAGAAATAGAAAAGAAATGGCAAAAGTACTGGCAAGAACATAATACTTTTAAAACGAGTAATACATCACTGAAACCAAAATACTATGTTCTAGACATGTTCCCTTATCCTAGTGGAGCAGGTCTTCATGTAGGGCATCCAGAAGGCTATACCGCTAATGATATCGTTGCTCGTTATAAACATGCAAAAGGCTATAATGTACTTCATCCGATGGGTTGGGATGCATTTTGACTTCCAGCTGAAAACTATGCTATTAAAACAGGAATTCATCCACGTATCACTACAGCAGAGAATATTGCAACGTTTAAGAGACAAATACAATCTTTAGGTTTTTCCTATGATTGGTCTCGTGAAATAGATACAACAGATCCAAAGTATTTCAAATGGACGCAGTGGATATTTTTGAAGCTTTTTGAAGCGGGACTTGCCTATGTGCTAGATCTTCCGGTAAGCTATTGTCCGAGTTGTAAAACTGGCCTTGCTAACGAAGAAGTCCTTTCAGATTTTAGTTGTGAGCGATGTGGAACACAGGTAGAAAAGAAAAAAATTCGACAATGGGTTTTGGCTATTACTAAATATGCAGAACGACTGCTTGCTGATGTTGATGACCTTGATTGGCCAGAAGGAATTAAAGATATGCAACGAAACTGGATAGGAAAATCTGAAGGATGTGAGTTTGAAATGAAACTTGCGAATCCTCATCCTAACCTTCTCCTAAAGGAGAAGGAACGAGCTACAAATTTTGCACAAAATAAAGCTTCATCTTCTCCTTTAGGAGAAGAATTGAGATGAGGAGAGTCTGGAGAAAATTTGCCTTCTATCCGTGTATATACGACTCGTGTCGACACTGTTTTTGGTATGACCTATGCTGTTATTGCTCCAGATCATCCAGATGTACATGATTTTATAGAATCATCTTATCATGACGAGTGTAGTGCATATATGAAAACAGCAAATAATCAATCTGATCAAGATAGAACTGCAGATGATAAAGAAAAAACAGGAGTATTTACAGGTTCCTATGTCATAAATCCATACAATAACGAACAAGTTCCACTTTGGATAGCAGACTATGTTCTTGGAAATTATGGGACAGGTGCTGTTATGGCTGTTCCTGCTCACGATATTCGAGATTTTGAGTTTGCGAAGAAATATAATTTAGAGATACGAGCTTCGATATCTGGATGAGATATTTTGGAGAAGGCATTTGTAGAATATAGTACTCTTATAAATTCGGGAGAATATGATTGACTTACTTCACAGGATGCAAAAGAGAAGTTTTCAGAAATTGCTGAAAAAAAATGATTCGGACATAAAAAAATAAATTATAAGCTTCGAGATTGGCTCTTTAGTCGACAACGGTATTGGGGAGAACCTATTCCTTTAGTACATTGTGAGAAATGTTGAATCGTAGCAGAAAAAGAAGAAAATCTTCCTATACTTCTTCCTGAAACAGAAAACTTTGAACCAAGTTGAGATTGAACCAGTCCTTTAACGCAAATACCAGAGTTTGTGAATTGTGAATGTCCACAATGTGGAGGTCCTGGAAAACGAGAAACCAATACTATGCCTCAATGGGGATGAAGCTGTTGGTATTATTTGAGATTTATGGATCCTGAAAATCAAGATGCACTCGTGGGGAAAGAAGTTGAAAAATATTGGGGAAGTGTTGATAGTTATGTAGGTGGAGCTGAACATGCAGTATTACATTTACTCTATGCGCGTTTTTGGCATAAATTTTTGTATGACATTGGAGTTGTTTCAACAACAGAACCATTTTATCGACTCAGAAATCAAGGAATGATACTTGGTATGAGCTATAGAAATGATCAAGGGAAGTTGATTGCGAGTGATATGGTAGAAGAAAAAAATGGAAAATATATAGATATAGAAACTAGAGAAGAGCTTGAAAAAATTCCAGCAAAGATGTCTAAATCTTTAAAAAATGTTATTAATCCAGATGATATTGTGAAGCAATATGGAGCTGATACTCTTCGACTCTATGAGATGTATATGGGGGATTTTGCAGACTCAAAACCCTGGGATACTTCAGCGATTATTGGATGTAAAAGATTTTTGGATAAAGTTTATAGTCTTTTTACGGAAGATAAAGAACGTTATGCAGACTCAGATGAAGTGGCTATGAAAGCACTCCATAAAGCAATAAAAAAAATCGGAGAAGATATTGAGAATTATAAATTTAATACAGCTCTGGCTCAGATGATGATCCTCCTCAATGTAGGAGAGCCAAAAGACACTATTCTTCAAAGAGAGTGGAGACAAGCTTTTGTTCGACTTCTTCATCCATTTGCTCCACATATGACTGAGGAAATTTGGGAAAAATTAGCTCCAGAAAAAGAAAAAATACTCAAAGTATATTTCGCAACGGGAAACGATGGAAAAATAGAAAGAGCACAAAGTATTTTTGATACTTTTAAGGCAGGAATGACTCTTGAAAAAATCCCAGATCTTATAGAGGTTGAGGAAACTCAATCAACTCCACTTGCATGTGCTCTCCAAAAATTAGAAGTCTATAAAAATAAATGATATAAAGTGCCAGTGATGGTGGGAGACACAGCAGTCTATTTTGAAGATCAGGATTTTGATCCAACGCATGTTCGTCGTGCAGCTATACTTCAATCCTGAAAGTCTGAATCTGAGCTTTCAAAACAAGAAATAGCAGGTCTTATGGTAGATTTTTATCAAAATATTGCTCAGCAGAAAGGTGGAAAAGTTGATTTTTACTATACAGATGCTTTTGCTGTCCTCTTTCCAAATGGAGAGGTAAAAACTTTTGAGTATCGAAGAGAATATATACTTACAAATAAACATATTGGTGATATATATATCCATGCTCCGATGCGAGGACTCTATATCTCAAAAATAACATGAAAACGAGCACATGAAACAACTATGCAAGACTATCTCCAAGAGTTTGCATGTCAAAAAGAAGCGTTTGCTGAACTGTTTGAACTTCAAGATAATTCAATATTTTTTACTTCTTGGCCAGAGTATGATGAAGTAATGACCATTGATAATGAAGTGACTATATGAGTTCAAGTTCTTGGAAAATTAAGAGGAGAAATACAGATATCAAAAGATGAAGACAAAGATTCTGTGCTACAAAAAGCAAAAACTCAAGAAAACGTTGTAAAATGGTTGGAAGGAAAAGATATTGTAAAAGAGATTTATGTTCCAGGAAAGATAGTGAATATTGTCATAAAATAAACGATGAAAAAATATATTATAGTGCTTGTGGTATGTCTGGTACTTGGAGAAATATTTCTCTTAAGTCAGAATATCTATACCTCAAGTCCAGGTTATACTACAAAAGAGAATTGGGATGAATTTCAAAAAACTAAGCCTAAGTGTTATGGTAAATCTCTTCTTCTCAATGAAGAAGAGACCTGGGTGGATGCTCCTGGAAGAAGTCTGTGCGTTGGTTTTTTAAAAAGAAAATAAGCTATGATTTTCTGACTTACTCTTTCATTCTTTTTTTCACAAATTCTTGCAGGAATTGCTATTGTTTCTGATATTTTCTCTTTTCAGTTTAAGGAGAGAAAGAAAATTATTATTTTTTTTATCATTTCTGCCAGCTGTATTGCTCTTCATTACCTTCTCTTAGATAGAGTTTTAGCAGCTTCTCTTTTATGAGTGTGAATCATTAGGTTTTTTATTTCCTATCATAGTACTTGGAAATACTGGAAATATATTTTTATTGGTATTTTTACGCTTTCCTCTCTCATTTTTTATAAGGATATATATGATGGAGTTGTATATATTGCGATGGTACTTATTACTATTTGAGTGTTCCAAAAAGAAGATAAAACCCTCAGGCTTTTTTTGATGTGCGGAACAAGTTTTGTAATTCTGTATAACTTTCTTATATTTTCTCCAGTCTGAGTTTTGCTTGAAAGTATTTTTCTCAGTAGTAATCTGATAGGATATTATAGACATTATCTTAAAAAATAATTAGTATGGAAATTATACCTATTGTAAATAAGCAGGATGAAATTATTTGATATAAACCAAGAAAAGAGATAACTTCAGACGATATTTATAGAGTATCTGCTCTTTGGATAGAAAATTCACACTGAGAAGTTCTTATGGCACAGCGAGGTTTTATGAAGCGAAATGGACCAGGGAGATGGTGAGCTGCTGCTGTAGGAACTGTGGAAAAGTGAGAAACATACGAAGGAAGTGTCTACAGAGAATCAGAGGAAGAAATAGGGCTGAGAGGATATAGTTTTCAAAAAGATATAAAACTTTTTCGAAATAAGTGAGATACGAGATTTTTTTGTCAGTGGTATACCCTAATGTTAGACAGAAATATATCTGAGTTTGTATTAGAAAAACCAGAGGTTGAATCTATACGATGGTTTTCGAAAGAAGAGCTTAGAAATATATTACATCATTCTCCTGCAGTTCTTGTTGGGAAGGATTTTATAGAAAAAAGACTGAGTTAATCAGTCTTTTTTGCTGTTTCATTTTTTTCTTGTTGTACTTCGCAGTAGGGACATATTTTCCAGCCTTGGCGAATTTCTTTTTTACAATGATGGCAACTATGTTTCAGAGATATATGACAATATGGGCAGATAATAAAGTCTACTTCTACTGCTTCACTGCAGGCAGGACAAAATACATCTCCGTGTACTTTATGATCAAGACGATCTTGGACAATTTCATTCAAGATTTCTAGGTTTTCTTCTATTTCTTCACTATATTTTTCATACATACTTTTCCCAGGACGAATCAAAAGATAGAGAAATACTCATAGAGGACTGAATACTATCATAATGAGGATACAAAGCGTTTGAAAAAAAAGACTTGAAGTTCTGTTTGTTATATCCCGAGCTACCCAAATAATGAGAGCTATCCAGACAACAAAAAAATATATGACAGAGAATTTTATCATAAATTCAATAGTCACCATATTCCAGAGAATTGCAACATAAGGATGGAGTATCTGTTCTTGTGGCATATTATCTCAGGTTATTGTATTTCCATTTTTCTATTTCATTATGATTTCCAGAAACAAGTATATCAGGGACTGTGTGTCCACGGAAGTCTTGAGGTCGAGTATATACAGGATATTCTTTTTGTCTATTAAGCTTGATCGAAAAACTTTCTTCTTCGTGAGATTGAGCATTTCAAAGTACTTCTGGGATGAGTCGTACCATACTCTCTATAAATACTTGAGCTGCAAGTTCTCCACCTGTGAGGATATATTCTCCAATAGAGATTTCATAGTCGACAAAGAGTTCTATGATTCGTTCATCAATCCCTTCATAGTGTCCACATATAATAATGCATTCTTCTAGCTCTGTAGCGAGAGTCTCTACTGTTTCTTGATGTAATAATTGTCCACGCGGAGTCATATAGACAACAGGTATTTTTTTTCAGAGTGTTTCAAAAATAGACTCAATAGACGCTGCAAGTGGTTCTGCAGAAATAACTTGTCCATGCATTCCAAAGGCTTTATCATCTACTTGTCCAAATTTTTTATTTGAAAAATCATTGAGTTTATAGAGTTCGACATGGAAGAGTGATTTTTCTCTGGCTCGCCCTATAATACTCGTTTCTAAAAAACTACTAAAAGCCTCAGGGAATATTGTTATGATATGGAATTTCATGTATATTCTATTATCGCTAATACTTCTTCTAAAACACTTTCAGGGGATTGGGTTGCGTCAATAATGTAGTCACAGTATTCATCTGCTTGAGCTCGTTCAAACTGAGCACTTTCGAGTCTATTTTGAATATCTTCTATTTTTCCATCAGAGTGCCTCTCAAAATAGCGTCGTTTTATTTCTTCATCTGGAACATCAAGAAAAAAGGATGTATAATTTTTTTTAAAATTTGGATGTTTTTCGAGGACTTGCTTGAGTCCTTTTGTGTCTATTTCACTCAGAACGATTTTTCCAGCTTGTATACCTTGTTCTACATCTTTCTTTTTTGTTCCATAATAGGCTGCATTATGAACCCACTCATATTCTAAAAATTCTCCTGCATCAACACTTTTTAAAAATTCTGTTTCACTCACAAAATGATATTTATCTCCTTGGATTTCTCACGGACGCATTGGTCGAGTCACATAAGAATGTACAAAAAGAAGATTTTTTGTAAGCGAAGAGCTTTGAAGATTATCACGAAGAGTTCATTTTCCACTTCCTGAGACTCAGAGAATAAAATAGAGATGTCCTTGCATAAAGTTTTCGACCCCGGAGTCAAGTTACTAATAAGTGTACACGACTCCGGGGTCATGTACAGAAAAATAGTTTTGAGAAGTATAGGAAAAAAATGAAAAATTGGAAGAAATTTTTGTAGGGAACCATTGTATTGTTCCGAAAAGATATAAGAATAAGTAGCCGTTTCCTACGTTTCAAAAGATTTTCCCACAATATATCACTGACTCCATGCAGATTGAAGATTAAAGCCTCAAGTCTTCCCAGTGATATCGATGACTTCTCCAATCATATAGAGATGAGGAATAAATTTTGATTCAAAGTTTTTTGTCAGTTCATCGAGTTTTACTCATCCTCACGTAACTTTTGCTTCAGACCAACTTCTCAAATCATTGATATGAAGCCTTATCTCCATATGTTCTGGGCTGAGGTTGAAAAATTTTTCGAGTTTTTTTGTGAGAGAATGTTCTGAAAACCGCAGTTTCAGAGATATATGGTCTCTCATGTAATGAGCCTCTTGTTCTGGAGAGATTCAATTTTTTCTGAGATGTTCACCGAGTTTTACTACTGCATTATACATCATAGGACCAGAAACTCCAAAATGCGTAAAGAGAAAAGACCCATCATTTTCACTATATATCAAAGTTTCATCATCAAAGAGTTGTATATCAAGAAATACCGTACTTCCTGAAACTTCGGCAAGATTCTCTCGCGAGACCATTCCACAAAGCCCTTTAAATGGTTCATTGAGAGTATGTCAAAACTTTTGAGCCATACGATATCCCCATCCATCAGTTCCTACACTCGCAAAGCTTTTTCCTCCACTCGAAATAACAACGTGTTTTGCAAAAAAAGAATGTTCTCATGAAGTTATTTTAAAGCTGGTATCTTCTTGTATTTCTATTTCTTCTACTCAAGTATTTAAGCGTATTTCTGTATTATTTTTTATAAGTTCTTCATGAAGTTTTGCAACAAGCTCAGTAGCTTTTCCAGATGCAAGGATGATGCGTCATCGGTCTTCTATCTGTGTTGTAACTCCTCTTTCTTCCAACCAACTCATCATGTCATAGTTGCTAAATTTTTTAAATACAGCATAGAGGGATTTTGTATTTAATCAGAAATAATCTCGTTCTGCTTCGATATCTATATTACTCACATTGCATCGTTCTCCTCAAGACATCAAGACTTTCACTCCTATTTTATTATTTTTTTCTAGTAAGAGTTTTGTCATGTTTTTTGGTGCAGAGATAGCAGTAAACATACCTGCTGCTCCTGCTCCTATGATAATGAGATCGTATATTTTATGCTGCATATTTTAATTATAGATTAACTCTATATTCTCAAAAATCCATTCATCCTGTGGGTTTTCGAGATTCTCCAAGAACGATGCAAGGATCAAATATGATACCAGCACAGTCAGAATCTGCATATGAGTTTGAACTTTGAGTAGAGGGAGTTCCAAAATTTCCTTTTGGTGATGCTATTTTTTCACTCCCTGTTTCTATCATTAATCCTTGAGAGTTGCTAGGATAATTGTTTTTGTAACTAAGGGTATTTCCTCCTGAAAAATAATTCTGCCTGATAGGTTCTTCACTAAAATCTTCTCTGTAAAATACAACACTATAGAGTTTTTCTGGAGATGTATTTCTTGCTAGAGCTCCACTGAGGTACATGTCAAAATTTTCAGATATTTTCGTATCAGACATCTCTCGAATAGGGGATAGTATTCCTGAAACTCCATACCAAAATAGAATCACAAAGAGAAAAGGAACAAAAAAACAAAACAAAATAAGAAAAAAGAAAAAAAGTTAAGAAAATAAAAAACAAATAAAGAAAGTACAAAAACAATAATAAAAATAAAAACAAA
>Ga0102810_1000260_pt1 | contig 18562 bp, 15 predicted proteins | sample ColrivemetaGS573_FD_84506 | JGI IMG/M metagenome (GOLD analysis project Ga0102810, IMG submission 84506) | Estuarine microbial communities from the Columbia River estuary - Ebb tide ETM metaG S.573 | ecosystem: Environmental > Aquatic > Marine > Intertidal zone > Estuary | place: USA: Columbia...
ATGCAAGCAATGACAGGCTGGCATGTCAACATTCGTATTCGTGGTGGTATCTTAAACAAAGATGCAGAAGATGCTGAAGCACCTGACACACTACGAGATATTGTAGAAGCAATAGATACATCACACGGGGTAACACCTGAGACACCAATGAGAGTTTGGCTGTAAGTAACTAAAACCAATCCACCAAAGGTAAAGGATTAATAAATACAATGACAAAGAAACCAGGCGTAACAACAATAGCTACAGGCTATTACAGTAGAGCAGCATTGAATGCTAACTTCGAAGCACTTAACAATGCTTTTGACAACACAGTATCTAGGGACGGTAGTACACCTAACACCATGTCAGCTAACCTAGACATGAACTCTAATGATATTACAAATGCAAATGTTATAGGTGCAAACAGTTTAGTTGTTAACGGTAAGTTAATAGCTGTATCTAATGATCCAGTCTTTGATGGTACAGTCACAGCATTTGGTGCATCTCTAATAGCAGATGCTGATGCAGCAGAAGGTAGAGCAACTCTAGGTTTAGGTACAGCTGCAACTGAATCTGCAACAGACTCAGTAGCTGTGTAAGGTGATCGTGTGACAGGTAATCTATTTTTAGGTTATAACAACAAAGATATCTTTGGGGCAGGTTTAGAGATGGAACTGTTTCACGACGGTTCACACAGTCACATCAGGGATAACGGTACTGGTAATTTATATCTAAGGGGTGGAGGTACAATAGAATTGCTTTCACCTGCTGAAGAAAAAATGATTATAGCAGCAGGTAATAGTTCTGTATCTCTTTATCACGACAACTCAAAGAAATTAGAAACAACAGCAACAGGCTGTACTGTAACAGGCTCTATAGTAGCTGACAACGTAGGCAGTAGTTCTCTTGCTGCTGTGTCACCTGGTGGTAGTACAGAAGCTAACTTTACAGGAATACCTGCTGATGTACGTCAGGTTACAGTTATGTTTGATGAATTAAGTATAAGTGGTAATGACGATTTACTTATACAGCTAGGTGACTCAAGTGGTATTGAAACTTCAGGATATATATCTAGGTCTGTTTGGACGAATGCTTCTGAGTCTACAGCAGGTATGATTATTAGAGGAACAAGTTCAGCATACAAATGGACAGGCACTATGACATTTACAAGAGTTCATACATCCAATAAATTTTTACAAACACATACTTTAATAGATACTGCTAATAATGGCCAACGAATAGGTGCAGGTTCTAAAACATTATCTGGTGAACTAACTCAACTTAAAGTTAAACCATCAGGGTCTAATACTTTTGATGGTGGTTCTGTAAGTATTACATGGTCTTATTAAATAATATAACTTTACTCTTGACAAATAAAAATAACTAGGATACTATGGCTACATTAGATCAAATACGTTCAGCTGCTGAGAACGACTTAGTTACATTTATTAAGTTAGTAGCACCTGAACAAATGCTAGGTCAGTGTCACGAAGACGTATGTAACTGGTGGGGTCGTGAAGATTCTAAGTCTCACCAACTTCTTTTGTTTCCTCGTGACCACGGTAAGTCTCGTATGATAGCTTACAGGGTAGCATGGGAATTAACCAAAGACCCAACACTACGTATCCTGTACATATCAGCTACAGCTAACCTGGCAGAAAAACAGTTAGGATTTATTAAAACAATTCTAACATCTGATACGTATAGTAGATACTGGCCTGACCATGTGCATCCTGAAGATGGTAAACGTACAAGGTGGACAAACTCGGAGATTATGCTTGACCACCCTTCTCGTAAGGCTGAGAAAATTAGAGACCCCTCTGTTTTTACTGGTGGCCTCACTACTTCTCTTACAGGGATGCACTGCGATATTGCTGTCCTCGATGATATAGTAGTATACGAGAATGCATACACAGGTGAGGGAAGAAACAAAGTTAAGAGCCAATACTCTTTATTGTCATCTATCGAAGGTGCAGAAGCTAGAGAGTGGGTTGTAGGTACACGTTACCATCCTGTAGATCTATACAACGATCTGCTACAAATGACAGAAGAACTGTTTGATGACGATGGTAACAAGGTAGGTGAGGATAACATCTACGAGATCTTTGAACGTCCTGTAGAGGATAGAGGAGATGGTACAGGTGAAATGTTATGGCCTCGTAGTCAACGTAAAGACGGTAAGTGGTTCGGGTTTGACATTAAGGTACTAGCTAAGAAAAGAGGTCAGTACTTAGACAAAGGACAGTTTAGAGCACAGTACTACAACGATCCTTCAGACCCTGACAACGTACCTATAGAAAGCACAAGGTTTCAGTACTACGAACGTAAACTACTAAAAGAAGATCAAGGGCACTGGTTCTATAAAGACTCTAAGCTAAACGTATTTGCAGCTGTAGACTTTGCTTTTAGTTTATCTAAGAAGTCAGACTACACAGCTATTGTTATCGTAGGAGTTGACTCAGATAATAACATATACGTACTAGACATAGATCGTTTTCGTACTGACAGGATTACAGAATACTTTGAGCACATACTACAGTTGTCAACTAAGTGGTCATTCCGTAAACTAAGGGCTGAGGTTACAGTAGCTCAACAAGCAATCGTTAAACAATTAAAAGAACTGATCAAGCAACACGGATTAGCTATAAGTGTAGATGAGTTTAGACCTAACAAATACCAAGGTAATAAAGACGAAAGAATATCTGCAACTTTAGAACCTCGTTATGACAACTTACAAATATGGCATTATCGTGGTGGTAACACACAGACTTTAGAAGAAGAACTACAGTCAAGGAACCCACCGCATGACGATATTAAAGATGCTCTTGCTTCGGCTATAGACATTGCTGTCAAGCCATTTAAGAATGTACGAAGAAATAAAGACAAGAATATCGTTTGGGCTAATAACAGATTTAGAGGAGCCTCTTAATGGCTGGTGAGACAATAGAATTAGAATACCTTTTAAGTCCTGACTCAATGGCTATTGAGGTATCTAACAGATGGCGTGAATGGTCTAACCTTCGTCAGACTAAAGTTGAAGAGTGGAAAGAGTTACGTAACTATCTGTATGCTACAGACACAAGCACAACTAAGAATGCTATGCTTCCTTGGTCTAACAGTACAACAACTCCTAAGCTAACTCAGATCATGGATAACCTCCATGCTAATTACTTTGCTACATTATTTCCTCAGTCTAAGTGGATGCGTTTTGAAGCTGAGACAAGAGATGCTAATGTTAAAGCTAAACGTAATGTAATACAAGCATACATGGATAACAAAGTTCGTCAGTCTGACTTTATTAATACAGCCAGTGACTTACTCTATGACTACATTCAATACGGTAATTGCTTTGCTACTGTTACGTGGGAAGACAACTACCAAGTTAAAGAAGCTGGGGACCTCGTTGTAAACTATGTAGGTCCAAAGGTTGTACGTGTTTCACCATACGATCTTTGTTTTAATCCTACAGCACCCAGCTTTGAGAAGTCACCTAAGATCCTCAAGTCTATAAAAACACTTGGAGAGATCCGAGGTATGATAGACAGTGATCCGTCAAAGTCATACATGGAAGGTGTCTTCTCTAAAATGATGGGTGCTAGAGCTGCTGTAAGGGGTTCTGACGCCACATACGATAAAGCTGACGGTTATGTAGCTGACGGCTTTACATCTATTCAGCAGTACTATGAGTCGGACTACGTAGAGGTTCTAACTTTCTATGGTGATTACTATGACACAGAGAATGGTGTCCTACTAAAGAACCGTATCATCACAGTAGTTGACCGAGCATACGTTATGGCTAACGAAGAAGACCCTAGCTGGTTAGGTAGTTCACCTATCTTCCAAGCTGGATGGAGACCTCGTCCTGACAACTTGTATGCTATGGGACCATTAGATAACTTAGTTGGTATGCAGTACCGTATTGACCATCTAGAGAACTTAAAGTCAGATGTGTTTGACCAGATAGCTTACCCTATGTTAAAGATCCGTGGTGACGTAGAGGACTTTGACTTTGAACCAGGTGGTCGTGTGTATCTAGGTGAAGAGGGTGACGTAGGTTACATGGCTCCTGATGCTACAGCATTACAAGCTGACCTACAGATTAGATTCTTGGAAGACAAGATGGAAGAGATGGCAGGTGCACCTCGTCAGGCTATGGGTATACGTACACCAGGTGAGAAGACAGCATTTGAGGTACAGTCACTACAGAACTCAGCATCTCGTATCTTCGAGCATAAGACAGCTCACTTCGAACGTGTGTTCCTTGAGCCAATACTCAATGCTATGCTTGAAGTATCTCGTCGTTATATGAATATGTCTGACACAATAAGAGTTTTAGATGATGCTACAGGTGCTGTTCTATTCCAGACGATTACTAAGGATGACATTACAGCTAAAGGTAAGATTGTTCCTGTAGGTGCTAGACACTTTGCTGAACGAGCTAGACGTATACAGAACCTTACCCAGTTATACCAGATTAAGTTGTCAGACCCTACAGTAGCTGCCCACTTGTCAGGTAAAGAGTTTGCCAGAATCTTGTCAGAAGAATTAGGTGAGCCTGAGTTGTTCTCAGAAAACATTTCAGTATCTGAACAACTTGAAACACAACAGCAGATGCAAGAAGCTGAAGCTATTAACCAAGAACAATTAATGTTAGCTCAAGAAATGGGAATATAGATATGCCATACAAAGCAGGTAAAGTTAAACCGTATAACAACACAACAAAGAAACCTAAGCCTAAAGAGAGACCTAAAGCAAAGCCGATGAAAAAGAAGAAATGAAATCTATCTGGTTAAAAGGTCTCAAGGGACAAGATAAAGAGAAACGTAAAGCTGAAGTACTAAACTACAGAAATGCTTTCGATGATCTAAAAGAAATTCTCGAACATAACTTTAAAAAGAAAGAGTCAGTTCGTGATTACGAAGTACCCAATTGGGAACTACGTCAAGTGGCAGTCAACGAGTACAACCAAGTACTTGATGATCTGCTTAAACTCATAACAATTAATAAGGAATAAAACATGGATGTGTTTTCTGAGAGTGGACAAACCAATGACACTGCTCAACCTGAGATTCAAGCTACTGAGAATACCCAACCACAGGATTCTTTTGTACAGAAACTCGTAGAGGCGAAGGGAGATAATTGGAAAGACCCTGAAGTATTAGCCAAAGGCAAGATTGAAGCTGACGGTTATATTAAAGAACTTGAAGGACAACTCACTAGCATGAGGGAAGATTTAAGTAAACAGGATTATGCCAAAGATCTCTTGGAACAGTTGCAAAATAAGGCCGCAGACCCCATCAATGCGAAGAATGCAACGCCAAACAACAATACTGGTGGCACGTCAGAAGGGAATACCAACCCTAGTCTGAGTGAGGAAGACCTGAAGAGCCTTGTTGAACGTACACTAACCGAACGAGATAAAGATTCTGCTGTAAAGCAAAACCTTAATTTTGTTAATGATGAAATGGAAAAGAGTTATGGCACTGATGCCTCAGCTAAGATCCAGAATAAAGCTAAGGAGCTAGGGTTAACTATAGAACGTATGCAAGAAATTGCTGCAGAGTCACCCACAGCTTTCTTTAACCTCATTGGTGAACCTAAAAAAGAATTTAAACCATTGGTTGAAGGTTCTGTTCGCACGGAAGGTGTAAATATGCAAGCCTCGAATGAACGTGATTGGTCTTACTACCAGAACCTTCGTCGAGAAAACAAAAACCTTTACTACACACCTAAAGTCCAACGTCAATTAATGGATGACAAAATGCGTTTGGGCGATAAATTTGGTTTGTAGATTTAATTTGGAGTAAATAAAATGGCAGGTATGACTACTTCCACTGACTACTTGACTCGTTCCGACGTATGGAGTCAAGAACTAAAAGAACTTCTTCGTGATGAAATGATGGCACAACGGTACGTCCGTATGCTTGAGGGTTTCCCAGACGGAGATACTTTTCATATCCCACAAATAGGTGAGATTATAACTAGAGACTATTCTGAAGATGCTGCTGTTGTGTACGATCCACTTTCTACAGCTGACTTCACGTTTACTGTAGACAAGTATCTTACTTCAGCTACTTATATTACTAAGAAAGCTGAACAAGACTTCTTCTACGCAAACGAACTAATGTCTCGTTTTGTTCCTGAGCAAGAACGTGCTATACTTGAGCACTTCGAAGCTACAACATTTGCAGCTCCTGAAGCTGGTGTATCTGCTAACTCTGCAGAAGCTATCAACGGCATTTCACATCGTATTGCTGGTGGTAACTCAGGTAAAATGGAACTAGAAGATTTTGCATATGCACGTTACGCATTGAAAAAATCAAATGTTCCAGATCAAGCAATGGTTGCTATTGTTGATCCGTCAGTTGAGTACACAATTAACACATTGTCAAACTTAGTTAACGTTTCTAATAACCCTAAGTTCGAAGGTGTTGTAAGTAAAGGTGTTGCGACTGGTATGCGTTTCGTAGCTAATGTCTACGGTTTCGATGTATACACATCTAACTACCTTCCAACTAACACTGACTCTGCTTTGTTAGAACGTGATGGCACAACTCCAAATAACTTCTCGTCTAACAACGGTAAAGTTAACATGTTCTTCTCTGCGGCACCTGTTGCTAACCCATTCGTGGGTGCATGGCGTCAAATGCCTGAAGTGGACTATGAGTACAACAAAGACAACCAACGTCACGAGTATGTAACATCATCTCGTTACGGTGTTAAGCTGTACCGTCCTGAAGGTATTGTTCGTGTTGCGACAAACCCAGACGTATAATTAAATTAAGGTTAGGGGCTTAGGCCCCTTTCCTACACTTAACACTTGACAAAGATTTAATATGTGGGTAAAATATCTTTACCCGATGCAGGGACCATTAGTACCCATACATCAAGGAATTTTAAATGGCTAACGTAAACCACTCATCTCTTACAGATCCATACTTACACGAACCTAAAGGTGTAGCAGCAGCCTCTTCAAGCAAGGTGTATGTAGCTAACGGTGGTGGTTCAGGCTCATGGCAAGATCATAGGCGTTCTGTATTTACAGTTCACTTCACAGACATATCCTCGGCACAAAATATATATGTACCCATTCCATTCGCAGGTACTGTGAGTAGAGTAACCTCAGTACTAGCAGGAGCTATTGCAGGTACAGATGTTACAATAACAGTTAAGAACTCAGCATCAGCAAGCATGGGTACTCTTACGATTACTCAATCAGGATCAGCCACTGGAGATGTGGATACATTAAATCCTTCAGCTAACAACACAACAACTGACAACGATTACGTTCTCATTCAATCGGATGGTGGAGCTAGTAGTCATGTTGACTTTGTTATTAGTCTAGTAGTGGAGCATGTGTAAATGAAACGTACTCTCCTAGAAATGGTTCAATCAATACTGAGTGACATGGACTCAGAGAGTGTCAACTCTATAAGTGATTCTGTAGAGTCTGAACAAATAGCATCTGTCATCCAGGATACATTCTTTAACTTAGTCGCAGCTAGAGATATACCTGAGCATAGACAGTTAATCAAACTAACATCACTAACTGATGTAACTAAGCCTACACACTTTAAGTATCCTACCAATACTCGTCAGCTGAGTAGGGTTGACTACAATGTAGCAACTACAGGTACAACCTTTAGAGAAATTACATTTGTTGAGCCTATGGTATTTATAGACCGTATGAACCAAAACACAAACAACAGTCTTACAGTAACAGATGTTGCAGGTGGTACTACATTGTTTATAGGTAACACAGCAGCACCTTCATACTACACAAGCTTTGATGACGAACATATTGTCATGAACTCATATGATGCAGGTGTAGAGACAACATTACAGAATAGTAAGTCAAGAGCATTTGGGTATGTGTATCCTACGTTTAGTCTTACAGATTCTTTTGAGCCTGACCTAGATGACACAATGCTTCCCTATATGTTAGCTGAAGCTAAGTCTACATGCTTCTCATTGTTTAAGTCAGGATCAGATCCTAAGATAGAGCAGTCAGCTCGTCGTCTTAAATCCTTTGTACAGAACGACATGTATAAAACCAAACGAGAAAACAAACGTCCATACTACGGAAGAAACTAATGATTGAATTTATTGAAGACACACAAAACCAAAAGTGTGTTTGCAAAACTAATAAGCTTAACACTGACATTATAATACAGAAAGCAAACAATGGGTTTGTATTCTTTGAGATTAAGTTTACTAAAGGTAGTCCACCTGCTGAACTTAGTGGTAATTACACAAGTCTCCTGAAAGCTAAACAAGCTGTAGAAAAGTATGTAAGAAACAGAAAAGAAACTCCCACAGTCCGAAGAGACAATTTCAGTAAAGCTAGACAAGAACGGAAAAAACAAGATGGCGCAGAGACTAAGTCAAAAGGTAGTGAACACGTTCATCAAGGGATTGGTGACGGAAGCTAGTGAGCTAACATTCCCTCAAGACGCATCTATTGACGAATCTAATTGTGTTCTCGAAAGAGATGGCTCTCGTCGTCGTAGGCTAGCAGCCAAGTTAGAAACTAACAACGTTGACTCAACCTTCACACTAAACGGATCATTTGTATTTACAACAGGTAGATGGCATAATGCTGGTGGTGTAGCAGGGTTAGACTTTTTAGTGGTACAAAGTGGAATAACACTACACTTCTATAACACAGCTTCAGAACCTTATTCAAGTAAAGAGGAAAGTTTCTCTGTAAACCTTAATGACTTTAACTTTTCAGGTAGTGTAGGTCCAGGCTTAGCTAAAGTTGAGATGGATACTATAAACGGTAACCTAATTGTCACCTCTGAAGCTATCGAACCTTTCTACATAACGTATGATTCAGATGCTAATACAATATCTACATACCAAATATCTCCTAGAGTGAGAGACTTTGAGTGGTTAGGTGACACCCTTACATATGCATCAGAAAAACAAGACCCTGACAATAACCGTAAGTATGATACAGCTAATGCTGGTTGGACAGGTGAAAAGGGTGTACTTGCTTTAGAGAAGTATACAAGTTTAGTTTATGATATAACACCACCATATTACTTACCTTATCCTCCCTTAACACATCCTTGGTATTCAGGTAAAAATGCTAATGGCGGATTTGACAAGGATAAATGGGAAAAGGTATTTACAGGTTCTACTCTCACAGGTAACGGTAGCTTTATACTGGACTTCTTCTCGAAGAACCGTAGTGAAGCATCAGGTATTGCAGGTATTACAACAGAGAGTGAAACCAGTAGGTTTAAAGCTGTTGCTGCATTCTCAGGACGTGTGTTCTACGCAGGTTTGACAAGCTCAAAGAATTCAGGTAAGATCTTGTTCTCTAAATACCTAGACAACATGACAGAGGTTACACGGTGTTACCAACAGAATGACCCAACATCAGAGGAGATCAGTGATCTACTAGATACTGACGGTGGTGTCATATCAATACCTGAAGCATCTAACATTTTAAAACTACATGCATTCGAAAGTTCTATCTTTGTATTTGCTGAGAATGGCATATGGCAGATCAATGGTGTTGACGGTGTATTCAAAGCCACAGAGTATTCTATCTCAAGAGTATCTCAGGTAGGTTTAAACAACCCTAAAGCTTTTGTTAGTGTAGAGGGTGTACCTATCTGGTGGTCTAAGCATGGTATCCAAACTCTAAGCTTTGATGAGGTGTCAGGTAGAGCCAAGGCTAACAATATTAGTATTGGTACCATACAGACTTTCTTTGAGGCTATTGACGGGAATGCTCGTAGAGAATGTACAGCTGTATACGACGAGACTAACAAAAGAGTACACTGGTTCTATCCTAACAATAATGAGACTGTAGGCAATAAGAAGAATAAAGTATTGACACTTGATGTTAATCTACAATCTTTCTACCCTTGGACTATAGCTGACAGTGCAAGCAACCCTGATTACATACTAGGTGCTGAGTACTACCCTGGTTTTGGTTCTAACTTTGTAGAGAATGATGTCATTACTTCAGTTGGAGCAGATGTTATTACATCAGGTGGTGACGATGTTGTGGTATCACAGCTAACAGAATTATCACAGGCTGATGCAGCTATTGTACTGATGGTCTTTGATGGTAGCACAAACAAGATGACAATGGGTTTGTTCTCAGGTACTGAGTTCTTAGATTGGGGTGACACAAACTACAGCTCCTTTGCTGAGGCAGGGTACGACTTCATGGGTGACCTTATACTCAAGAAGAATGCACCTTACGTACAGGTTTACTTACGTCCTACAGAGACAGGGTTCTCAGGCAGTGATACAGAAGGTTATGATCCTGTAAGAGAGTCATCTCTATTGGTGTCATCATACTGGGACTTTCGTACTAACACGTCATCATCACCACAACAGGCATACAGACTAAAGTATACTCCTGTTGTTAACGAGTCCAGCTTAGGCACATGGGACTATCCTGAAAAAGTCGTAACCACACGGCTAAAAATGAGAGGTCATGGTCGCAGTATGCGCCTTCGGTTCGAGAGTGAACAAGGTAAAGATTTTGTACTGTTAGGCTTTGGAATACTTAATGCAGTCAATACCCGTTTCTAAAAGTTTAGAGGGAATAAGGGGTTCATGTTTTAGTATAAGGTTAGAGTACAACGAAGATTTTATTATACTACACTTACCCACTATAGATAAGATGACAAAAGAAGTCCTATTAGAAATGAAGACTATGTTATCTGACTGGTGGCTATTTGTAAAAACAATGGGTTACAAAGCAATCTTTGCAGCTGTAGAACCAGAGAGTAAAATAAATAAACTTCTACATATGTTAAATTTTGAGTATGTAGGAAAAGATAGTGAATATTTTGTTTACAGATTTAAGGAGTAAAGTATGCCCCAAGCCCCAGTAATAGCAGCAATTGCAACTGTAGCAGGTACAGCAGTAAGTATTAAACAAGGTAAAGAAGCCTCAGCAGCACAAAGACGTCAACAAGGGTTGTCAGCTAGGCGTAGCCAACGTCAGGCTATACGTGAAGCACAGATACGTAGAGCACAGTCACAGGTACAGGCTGGGGCTATGGGAGTGACAGGTGGTTCAGGTCTAGCTGGTGGTCAAGCTTCTCTGTCATCACAACTAGGTGGCTCTCTAGGATTTGCAGGTCAGATGTCAGGATTATCTCAGCAAGTAACAATGGCTCAGAGTAAAGCACAGACAGCAGGTGCTGTAGCTGGTTTAGGTATGCAAGCTTTTGCAAATAGTGATGATATTAGTGCTGGTCTTAAAGATATATTTTCATAGAAAGAATAATAATGGCTGTTACTTTAGGTGAAGAAAACATTGAAGCAAAAGTACTTGGGGATGACGAAGTAGTTTACGAAACTGCTCTACCTAATCCTAAGTCTGCTGCTACTGAACGTAGAGATACGGCTGTCCTTGGTGCTACAGGTAGTTTACCTGAAGAGTTACCTGATGTACGTGCTGGTGTATCAGAGACTGTTACAGCAGCTCTTAGGGAAGCTGTAGGTAACTTACAAGTAGACAAACAAACTGTAGAAGAAAAGGCTGAGGAACTTGCTGATCAGTCAGCTAAAGGTTCTGAGTTAATTACACTAGGTGACTTCTTTGATAATTCTTTTCAGGCTATGAAGAACCCTGCACTTAATGAAGCAGCTAACCTGGCATCTATAAAGTATCAGCTTACAGTAGAGAAACTTCAGGATGCTATAGAAGACAATGCTGCTAAGACAGGTACTGGTACTGTAGCTAACTGGTTTGATCGTTATATACTTAGGAACTTTCCTATAGGTGCTTGGGAACAGGTGACACTTAAACCTAGTTCTGTCAACCATGAGTTTGCCCATGCAATTTCTTCAAACATGTCAGTACAAGACTTTGAGATATTTCTTGATACAAGGATAGACGATTATCTTGAAGAAGGTTTTCTCTTTAGTGATAACCCTTTTGCTTTACAAGAGTTACTAACAGCTGCAACTAAATTAGGTAACGATGACAAAGCCTTTGGTGATGCTGTTCTTGGTGCTATAGATCTTTTACCAATTGCAGGGTTCGCAGGTAAGACTGTAATTAAAACAGCATCTTCTGTAAATAAAGCACGTAAAATAGCTAAAGTTATAAATGGTATAAGTGAATCACCTACAGCTTCTACTCGTGCTGGTGCTCTAGCAGGACCTGACGCAGCTACAGAAGTTGCTGAGAACATTGCTAAACGTACAGATGAACCTGAAAACTTAGCATCTATGGGACCAAGTATGGTAGATCCTGTTGGTGATAAAGCACCTATAAGACCTATAGCTGCCTCAGCTGCTAAGAGTCAGACTGCTACTAGAATAGCTCAAGAAGCTTTTGAGTACGTTAACACAGCTTTGGGTAAGGTAATAGATGAAGGACAACTAGCTACTTACGTTACCAAAAAGGTTGAGGGATTACAAAAGAAACTTAATAAGTCTATGATTGACACCAAGATAGACTACAACCTTAATAAAATTTCTATAATCATGGGTAACCCACGTACAGGTTTACCAGTAACAAAGAAGACAGCAGAGAAATATGCTGCTGATGTGCCAGAAGCATCTGTCATTCCTATTGATGAAGCAAACAACAAGTGGGCTATATCATATGATGAAGCACTAGACCTTGACGAGTTTGTAGATGTAAATAAGTTTGATGAGGCTTGGAAGTATACACCTGAAAGTAAAGTATCTCTTCTTAGAAACATCGAGGGTAAGATAAGCAGAGCTAATGCTGCAGTGTTTGGTAGACTTAATCTGACAGGTGCTTATCTAAGGGACAATGCTAACTTAACTAACTTAGCTAATAGGGCTGAGAGTGGTTCAGTACGTCTGACTCAAATATCTAAAACAATGCTTGATAAATTAGGTAGGGTGTCAGGTGATGAGTATGAACAGATTGGTGCTATTGTTGCAAGACTACAGTCAGGTGACCTAGCTTCTCAAAGAACTTGGTATACTACAGACGATTTCATAGACATGTGGAAAGCTGACAACAAAGGTAAAACCCCATCTCAAAAAGTTATGGATGCTTATCAAGCTACTGTTGATCTAGGTGATTACAACTACATTGTACGTGCTACAGGTTTAGTCAGGAGTCTTCATAGAGAAGGTTACCGTAGAATTTCTACTATACTTAACGGTGAGCAAAAGTTCTTAGCTGGTAAACCTGTAGACATGGAGGACTTGCCAGATAACGAATTATTTATAGATGCAAGTTCAGGTGCTAAGTTTACCAAGGCTGACTATGACGGACCTATGGCTAACGTTTTTGAAGTAGACATGGACATGGGTGGTGTTAAATATGTAGTAGATACTGACGTAGTTAAACCTCTTGAGATAGAAGATGCCATGGGCTACAATGCTGGTGGTCCCAGAGTAAACCCTGAAGCTACAGAGTTTATAGTTTTACTCGATAAGAATGGCAAACCTGTTAATGTAGTGCTGTCTGCTAGTTCACCTAAGACATCAGCTAAAGCTGTCAAAGAGATGACAGAAATATATAAGGCACTTAGAGCTGGTAGGTTAACAGATGAGATTGTTCAGGAAAATAACTCTTGGAACACAAGTTTAAACTTAAAGGAAGATGCTGAGAAGTGGTTCACAAAAAACAAGATAGACGTAGAGGGTGATGAGGTTACGTTTAACAGCAAGGCTCGTAACGAAAATGTCTTTATGGGTGCAAACGCAGATGCTTTTATTCCTAATGGTTCTTTAGACGACTTCCATTCTTTTGTCAATAAACGTAATGACGAACCTCTAACTCATTATGGACATGGTGCAGCTACTGTAAATGACAACCCATTGAATAGCATTCTTTTCCAAACTAATAGTGTCAACAGACAGTTAGGTTTCAGTAAGTATAACCAAGCTGTTAAGATTTCACTAGGTAAAAAGATTAAACAAATAGCAGATGCTAATAGTTCTAACACTGACTATGCTTCTTACTATGATAACATTAACACATGGTTACCTGACAAAACTAAAAATGAAATAATAAATAAGATATATGAACGTAAAAGAATTGCAGATTTAAGAATGGGTGGTGATGGATTTGGTGACGCATGGGTTATGCGTATAGCTGACGACATGTCTAACTTTATCTATGATGCAACTGGTAAGAAGTTTAACCCTTCCAATCCTACCCATCTTCTAAACAACTACGGCTTTAAGAAAACATTCCTACTTGATCCATTCCAAATGGTACTACAGTCTGTACAGGTTATACCAATGGTTGCTATGGCAGGTCTTGATGATGGTATCAAGGGTGTTGTTATGGGCAAACACTTGTATAGTTCTTTAGACTTGAGTGGTAAACCCTTAGATATTTTTCTTGAAAGATTTGGTAAAGCATTTAACTATTCTAAGGCTGAGTCTAAAGAAGTACGACAACTGTTTATAGACATGGCTCGTTATGAAGTTGACCCTACTAACATTGCTGAAGGTTACCAAAGAGCTACAAAGTCTTCTTCTGTATTTTCTAAACAAGATGATCGAGCAGCTGCTAAAACTTTAAGTAAGGCTTGGGAAAAGGGAATGAACATGGGTATGTTCTTCTTTAATAAGGGTGAACAGATTTCTCGTGTGTCAGCCTACGGTGTAGCTGTTCGTAAGTGGAAGGCAGCTAACAAAGGTAAGAGCCTACTCTCTGAAGAAGGTCGTACTTGGGTGTCAAATAAAGAACAAGCATACACTCTTAACATGACAAACATGAGTCGTTCTGAAATACAACAAGGTATACTTAGAGTACCTACTCAGTTCTACTCATTCATGCTTAGATCATTTGAAGGTATCTTTATAGGTAAAGACTTAACCCCTGCTGAAAGAATGAAACTTGCTGTTATGATGGGACCATTCTGGGGTACAACAGGTATAGGTATTAGTAATGCAGTTCCTGCCGTTGAAACACTTAACTCATATCTACCAGAGAATATGCAAATAGAACCAAGTTCTGACTCATTCCGTCTGGTTAAGAACGGAGTACCTGATGCTTTGTTTGCTTGGGCAGGTGGAGAGGATGTACCTGAGATAGCTCTAGCTAGTCGTGTAGGTTTAGGTGATGGTGTCATGCAAACATTCCGTAACTACCGTGATGGTACTCTTGGAGAAAACTTACTGGGTGCTGGTGGTGGAGCATCTGGGGATCTTGTTGCTGACTTTGGTCAATGGATAGGTTCTATTATCAGACGTGATCCAATACAGATAGAACAAAAAACTTTAGAGCTAATCCGTAATATTAAATTTATTGACAACATTGAAAAAGTAAGAGGTATGCTCGTACACAATGCTTACATATCCAGAAAAGGTGGTGAAGTTGACTTTAAGTTTAATACCTTAGATATTATATTTACAGGTTTAGGTATACCTTTAGAAGAACCACAACAAGTTTATGATGCAAAGGATGTTATTTTTAATGGTAACAAAACATACCGTAAGCTATCAAAAGAAATTAGTCCTCTTATTAATAAATACTGGAGAGCTATTGAAGAGGGTAATGCTGAAAGAGCTAATGATGTAAAGAGAAGTATTGATTATTCTATCAGTTATATGACAGGACTAGATCCTGATCTACAAGACAAACTAAGACTTCAAGTATACAGGGGCTTTACAGAAACTACAACCTTTGAAAGAGTTAAACAATTACAAAGATTAGGCCGTAACATGGAAGCAGAACAGCTTCGAAAAACCGTACAATAAGGAATCACAATGGCATTATTTCAACAAGATCTACAGACACAAGTTATATCTGAACAGGCTGTACAGGAACCATCAGCTATCGGAGCTATTAGTGGTCTAGCTGGTGCATTTCTAAAAGCTCAACCATCAGGTTCTACTAAGGGTGCACCAAACTACGAGCAGTCTATTATTGCAAACTTTGCTACTGAATTAAATACTTTAGAAGCACTAAAGGAATCAGGTTCTATTAATGAAGTTGATTTTAGTAGACGACTTGGTAAAGCTAGAAGTGAAATAGCTAAGATTAAAGATGCCAATGTTCCTCAAGGGTTACAGAATCAATACGAAGTTAACTCTGGTAGGGATTTTAATTCTTTTGGCTACAACACAAATGAAGAATATGAAAAAGCTAACCTTCTTGAGGGTGATTTTGCCAAAGCTATAAGACCTTCAGTTGTGTCTGAGTTGGAAGCAGCTGGTCAGGTAGCTACTCCTGATGCTGTAGACAATGCTGTATTAAATAAATTAGAAGATAAAACTAGTCTTGAAAATGACTTAAACACCCAGAATAAAAAGTTAGCATTAGGTCAACCTATAGATGATACGGCTGTGTCAAAGAATATTAAGGCTGACTATGATGTGCTTACATCCTTTTTTAAAGATGCAGCTTCTGATGGTATAGTAACAAAGAACGAATTCTTATCTGCCCAATTAGGAGTATCAAATCTAATGACCACTAAGTACGGTCAGTTTAAAAGTAATCCTAAAATTAATTCTGTTATGGAACAGATGACAGGTCTTCTTGATGATATAGGTAAGGGTGTAAGTGATACTCCAAGTGCTGTGTTGGCTGATACAATACAAATTGCCCTACAAAACGAAGGCTTTAGTGCAGGAACGATTGCAGTTGTAAGAGCAATGCAAGAGGGTAAAAATATAGGCCAGTTTCAAGATATTATGGCAAACAATAAAGAAGGTAAAGCTGTAGCTGATGCAATGGTTTTTATTGCAGGTGCAGATTTAACTGAGGATAAACTTGTAGAAATATTCAATACATCTACTCCACCAGGTGTAGCTGACGTAGCAGGGACAAACCCTTCTCTCTTGTCTATACCAACTGTCAAAGATAATCCAAATGAATACCAGACAGTAGTTGACAAGTTTTCTGAGAGTGCTAAGACTCCAACCTCTAATGATTTATTAGGTAACGAAAAAGTTCGTAACAGTTTCTTAACCAGTCTAAATGTAGCAGGTAGTGCTGTAGCTTCCCAAAGTGATGAGTATATTTTAGGTGAAAAGCTGTTATCAAAGTTTGCATCTAATAGTATTGTTAAAAACCTAGAGGCTGTTTACAGTGTTGACCCACAGAATGCAGCTCAGACTAATGATGTTCTTCAAGCTGGTCTGTCATCTGAAAGGGTAAGACAATCATTGGAACTTAACAACAGGTTAGATGCTGGTGCTGGTGCAGGACAGCTTGTCATGGCAGATGCTGAAGGCAAGTTACAGTTAAACAATGAAATGATAGAGAAGAACAAAGATAAACTTGTAGGTGGTGCAGCTGGTTGGTCTGAGATGCAAGGTAAGATTAATGCAGCTGGTGGTTTAGAGAAGTTCTTACAGTTACCACCTATGGTAAACAGTGCTATTAATACAGATGCTTCTATCATGGTGAGTGGCACACAGTACTTACTCAAAGACATATTTAGTATTGACTTTAACAAAGTACTAAAGCTGTCAAACAACCTTAAACTAATTGACTCTAAGTTGGTTAACCTAGAATCGTTAGCTACTAAATACCAAGATGACACTGACATGTTAAGGGGTCGTAGTACTAACCTTACACCCTCTCAAAATGCTGAGGTAATGGCTGCTATCAATGAAGGCTCTAACTTAGGGATACCCTTAGAAGATATAGACTTTGATTCAAATGCTCCAGCTACACCTGCAGAACCTAGTGGTGAGATTGCAGTAACACCCCTTGATTCAGATGGTAACCCTACTATTACTCTAGCAACTCCTTTACAAAGTGGGTTTGACTCTTTAACTGAATCGGAAGGTACAGATATACACTTAGATGGTAGAAATATAATTACACTACCCTATGGTATAGTCCCTGACAAAAATAGCATTAAGAAATCTGATGGTACTGTTATTGATCCTACAGGAACTCATGGTTTAAAAGAGTCAGATTTAACTGATATAGATTATTCAGGTGCTACTAAGTTTGGTCTTTCTAGATCTTCTTATTCTTCAGATGAACAGTTTGCAAAGGCTGTTTATGTGGAGTTTGGAAAGCAAGCTGGAGAAAATTACGGTACAGGTTTTAAAGATTTATCGGATAAGGCTAAAGAAGCTGCATATGATATGGCTTGGAATGCTGGTGTTGAAAGTGCAGGTTGGTCTTCTGTTAAAACAATGTTGGATGAGACAAGCAAAGATGCATCTACTCAAACAACTGACAATTTAATTGGGTTCACTACTAACTTTAAATCTGGTAAAGAGAAAGTAAACAATGTTTCAGTAAACAATTACCCTAGAGGTTTGCTAAAACGTAGACTAACTACTTATAATCTTGTTGCAAAGACAGGTGAAGAAGCTGTGGATATTGTTACTACTTCTGTTGAGACAAACGGAAAAAGAACAGGCACTAAGTATGACATCCGTAAAGCAGACGGAACAGTGTTGAAGTCTTGGACTAAGCCTGACCTAAACGAAACTCTTGGTACATTAAGTGTAAACTAAAGAAAGTTAAATAAATGTTTGGATTACCATTAGAACTAATCACAATGCTAGGCTCTACCGTTCTCGGTGGTGTCATGTCCATATGGGGACAAAGCATTAAAGCTAAACAAGCACAGAACGAGATGCTACTACAAAGAGCTGAGTTCAACAGGGGTGCTGTAGATGAGGCTCGTAATGC
>Ga0102810_1000262_pt1 | contig 18539 bp, 17 predicted proteins | sample ColrivemetaGS573_FD_84506 | JGI IMG/M metagenome (GOLD analysis project Ga0102810, IMG submission 84506) | Estuarine microbial communities from the Columbia River estuary - Ebb tide ETM metaG S.573 | ecosystem: Environmental > Aquatic > Marine > Intertidal zone > Estuary | place: USA: Columbia...
ATGTAATGTCTAACACTTAAAACTTCAAGATTATCGAAAAGATGAAATTATCCCATTTTCAGTTTGAACTCCCTGAGGAGTTGTTAGCTGAATATCCAGCAGAAAACAGAGATGAGTCTCGCTTAATGGTTTTAAACAGGGAAAAGCAAACTATAGAACACAAGGAATTTAAAGATCTTATTGATTATTTTGACGAAGATGATGTCATGATCCTTAACAACACGAAGGTGTTTCCTGCACGTCTTTATGGGAATAAAGAAAAAACAGGAGCAAGAATTGAAGTGTTTTTATTAAGGGAATTAAATGAAGAGCAACGCCTTTGGGATGTCTTAGTAGATCCTGCTAGAAAAATCAGAATCGGGAATAAGCTGTATTTTGGTGATGATGAAATGCTAGTCGCGGAGGTTATTGATAACACGACTTCTAGAGGTAGAACATTACGTTTTCTTTATGATGGATCTTACCATGAATTTAGAAGAAAACTAACAGAACTCGGTGAAACACCTTTACCTAAATATATCAAGCGCGATGTGACACCTGAAGATGAAGAGCGTTATCAAACTATTTTTGCCAAAAACGAAGGTGCTGTTGCAGCGCCAACTGCTGGTTTGCACTTCTCTAAGCATCTTTTAAAACGCTTAGAAATCAAAGGTATTGATTTTGCTGAAGTCACTTTGCATGTCGGTTTAGGAACGTTTAATCCAGTTGAGGTTGAAGATCTTTCTAAACATAAAATGGATAGTGAAGAAATTATTATAAATGAATTAACAGCAAATAAAATTAATAAGGCCATAAAGAACAGAAAACGTATTTGTGCTGTAGGAACGACAGCTATGCGTGCGGTTGAAAGCTCTGTGTCTTCAAGTGGTACACTTAATGAATTTGATGGCTGGTCTAACAAGTTCATTTTCCCACCATATGAATTTAGTATTGCCAATTGTATGATTACTAATTTTCATACACCAAAGTCAACCTTATTAATGATGGCGTCAGCATTTGCTGGCCATGAATTTATTAAAAAGGCATACGAGGAGGCTATAAAAGAAAAATACAAATTCTATAGTTATGGTGATGCCATGTTAATTATATAAAACAATTTTAAGCCTCTTTTTAGAGGCTTTTTTCTTTTTGGGCATTTCCCTCTTGCACAAAAGTTTCAGAGGGTCGCGCTTTCACTACTCGCTTTTTATTTAAAAATAAAAGAGCTCAAACAAATAGTTCAATCACTAATGCAGTTTCTTGCCCTTTTATTTACTTTTGCAATGCTATGGCTATAACAAAAAAAGATATTCGCGCATTAACTAAGGAGCAACTTAGGGAGTTCTTCGTTAAAGAAGGAGATAAAGCGTTTCGTGGTAATCAGGTTTATGAATGGTTGTGGAGTAAATCTGCACATACATTTGAAGATATGACAAACATTTCTTTAGAAACACGGGAGATGCTTCAAGCGAATTTTGTCATAAATCATATTCATGTCGATACGATGCAAAAGAGTAGTGATGGTACTATAAAAAATGCCGTACGCTTGCATGATGGCTTGATTGTAGAATCGGTTTTAATTCCGACTAAAACGAGAACGACAGCTTGTGTATCGAGCCAAGTCGGTTGTAGCTTAGATTGTAGATTTTGTGCGACATCACGATTAAAGCGTATGCGTAATTTGAATCCAGATGAAATTTATGATCAAGTTGTTGCAATAGATAAAGAAAGTAAATTATACCACAATAGACCATTAAGTAATATTGTATTTATGGGGATGGGCGAACCACTCATGAATTACAATAACGTGCTAAAAGCCATAGATAAAATTACGTCTGACGATGGTTTAGGAATGTCACCAAAACGAATTGTGGTATCAACTTCAGGCGTTCCTAAAATGATAAAAAAAATGGCTGATGATGCCGTGAAATTTAAACTTGCTGTATCCTTGCATTCTGCAATCGATGAGGTTAGAACGTCTATAATGCCATTTAACGCCACCTTTCCGCTAAGCGATTTACGCGAGGCTCTTGAATATTGGTATGCTAAAACGAAAAACAGAATTACCTACGAATACGTCGTCTGGAAAGGCATTAACGATAAAAAGAAAGATATAGAAGCATTAATCGATTTTTGTAAATTCGCACCGAGCAAAGTCAATTTAATTGAGTACAATCCTATTGATGATGGTGAGTTTCAGCAAGCAGATAATGAAGCTATAACGCTATATGTTTCCATGCTAGAACGTAATAATATTACGGTAACGGTAAGACGGTCTAGAGGTAAAGATATAGATGCAGCTTGTGGCCAATTAGCCAATAAGTCATAAAAAAACCTTTAGCTACGTGAAGTAACCAAAGGTTTTTTAAAGAATTATAGTAAAGCGTGTTTAATGCTTTATAATTTTAATTGTTTTAGTTTTTCCTTGAAGCGTCACTTGTACCAAATAAACGCCATCTGTTAAACTTGACATATCAACTGTTTCAGAAGTGTTGTTTAACCTTTGAGTTTTTACTTGTTGTCCCAGAATATTGTATAGATAAACATTGTCAAACGCAGAACTTGATGATTCCAAGCTTAATATATCTGTTGTTTTATTGTAAAAATGTGTAAACAAATTTGATTGAAATTCATCCACGCTTAAAAGAGATTCTAAATTTGAATCAAATAATAAAATAAAACCACTACTTGCGGGCCCAAATGAATGATATGCAATAAAATAATCACCATCAGTTCCTGGTGTAAAAGAATTCATTTCTTGATAAGCCAATGTTTCTAATGTCGCAAACTCCCCTTGAGGGACAATGTCAGTTTGAGAAAACAATGTGGCTATTTGTGTCGCAGTTGATGAGGCAGCGTCAACAATAAATGCTTCTAAACTACCATTACCACCAAATGTATTAAAGATTGATGTTACGTTATACTCGATTCCACCTGTTAGTGATAATGGAGGACTAAATAACCAATCATTTTTTGTATTAGCGGTAGAGTTTCCATTGGTAGCAAATGTTTCAACAGAACCATCCCCATCTAAGTCTAAGTTCTGCTGAGTTATCCATGAAATAGTATCTGCATCAACATCTTCTGTTGTGTAGCAAGATGTAAATGTATAGTCCAAATCAAAAGTCTCTGTATAAGGAAGATCATAACTACATGTGAAGTATGTTAACTCAAAGTCAAATCCAGCATCTGACCATTGATTATCCCAACCTATATAGTAACTTGTTCCATTATCAACTGCAAATGTTGCACTTGATAAAAAATTATCATCAGCAATATCATCTGAACCTGCAAGACATATTAAAGCCGCACATGTTCCAGTATAAACATGCAAACGCGTGTCGCCACCAGTATTTATTGCAAGATTTGTGGTAATGTTTACAAAACCATTGGCAGTTGCAGTGTAAACATACCATTCACCAAACTCTCTTGGGTCAACATCTGCGTTTTCTGCGCAATCAGGAACTGGTAAAGCACCGTCCATCATTACGACAGTAGTTATGCCTTCTGTAACTGGCAAGGCCGAAGCACAGTCATCTTGTGAATAACCAAAATGAAATGAGATTAAACCTAAAAATAATAAAGTAATTTTTTTCATGTAAATTGATTTTAATGGATTAATATCCATAAAGTTAATAAAAATCAAATTTAATATTAAACAATTTGTGATAATTAAGAGGGTTGACCACCATTGATTCTTAAATATTACTATTACAGTCTGTAACTATTAGACGGTCTAGAGTTAAAGGTATTGATGTGGCATGCGGACTATGAGCCAATAAGAAATAAAAAAAGAGCTGCTATATAGCAACTCTTTTATTTTAAATATTGAAAATAGATAATTATTGTAAGGCAACCTTTTTTCGCTGTATTCGTTGCTCATTACCATCAGTGACTTCAACAATGTAAATCCCAGAAGATAAATTACTCATATCAATAACATGAGTTTCGGCATTCGATTTGCCTTCTATTACAATTTGACCACTAATGGATATTATTCTATAATTTGCTTCATCAACAATACTTGATATTGTCACTTGTTTGTCACTAAAACTAATAACATAGTTGTGCGCTTGATCAAAATCATCAACGCTTAAGGTGGTTGTTGAAATTTCAAAATCATCAACCATAAACATATACCTGTCAGCAGAAACACAGTGAATTCCAATTCTTATATCCATACTATTATAGGCTGATAAGTCAAAACTAACATTTTCCCAATCAGGATATGGTGCTGTGCTAGTGCCTGAAGTTAATAAAGTAAAATCACTACTCGCTGTTGGTACTCCCGTTCCTTCATAAATGCCTACTGTATAATTTTCAGGACCATAAGTATCAGACATTGCTTTTACCCAGAAAGAAACCATATTACCCTCTGTCCCAAGGGTAACGACAGGTGAAATTAACCAATCATCATTTGCGGGATTTGCTCCAGGAACTGCAGCCCAACAGGCAGCATATTTGTCACCACTACGCGCGTCAAAATTCCTAGTTTCTCCTGATGCACCAGTGGCATCATTAGTTACAGGTTCAGGCGTTGTGGTTGATGGATTAAAAATTTGATACGCCATTATTGCACCGGCATTAGGCCAAGTTGCCGGATCTACGGTACCACCTGTATATGTTGGTAGACCATCTAAATCTAAAGTTAACCAATTAGCAATATCAGCATCAATAACAAAGTCTGTTTGGCTTTCGAAATCATCAGCAAAAAGTGTGATTTGACCAAAACTCATGGCAGATATTAATAAAAAAGTTGTTAAAGTAATTTTTTTCATACGATTGGATATTAAAGGATTAATTTCTATAAAGTTACTAAAAATTATATTTATTTATATATGAAGTGATAATTTATAGGTTATATTTTAATTCATTCTAATACTACCAACTGTTAATGTAAGACCATCTAGAGGAAAAGATATTGATACGGCTTTTGGACAATGAGCTAATACGGGATAAAAAAAGAGTTGCTATATAGCAACTCTTTTAAATTTATTATTTAATATAATTTATTATTGTAAGGCAATTTTTTTTCGCTGTATTCTTTGATTATTGCCATCACTAACTTCAACAATGTAAATCCCAGAAGATAAATTACTCATATCAATAACATGAGTTTCTACATTCGATTTACCCTCTAATACAATTTGACCACTAAGTGATATAATTCTATAATTTGCGACATCAACAATACTTGATACTGTCACTTGTTTATCACTAAAACTAATAACATAATTATTAGCTTGATTAAAGTCTTCTGTGCTTAAAGTTTGTCCAGCTACAATAGATTGCCCTGCAACTTCATTATAAGCATATTCTTTAATAGTAAAGCTGTCTCCTGAAAGACTAACATCTAATTTAGCCCATCCATAATGTGTTTCACCATCAATTTGAAAACGTAAGCCTAAAAATTTATCATTAACACCACACCAATTACTACCGCCAACGCCGCCATAACAACTCACATAGTTTAAGGTCCCTACATTAGATACACCACCATACCAAATGGTTTGTGCAGAACTTATAACTGCTCCACTATTTAGTGCAAAAGGATATCTATATGTTTGAATAGAACCTACCCAAGAATTAGAAGGTAATACGCCATAAACACCAACTGCCGGGGTATTTGATCCAATAATACCAAAGTCAAAAACCATATCATTATCCATGTCAAGGTCATAATTTGTGCCATTACCTCCTGAAAAATCCGGGTCAACATCAGTAAATACTATCTGTCCATTAGCATCTGCAATACCTGCAATGGCAATAGATAAGGCGCCATATTTTGCAAGACGTTTTGCTAAGTTTTCAGATTTTTTTGAAGTAGTTTTTTTCATAATTCAATTAGGTATTATTTAATATGTTTTGTTGCTTTACAATTCATTTGAAAAATGAAAAGTATTACAAGTTATTAATTATATATTAGTATACCAAAAGACGTCTCTAAAAATGGCAAAACATAATAGAAAACCACAAAATATAAAACCTTATACAATTAGTGTTGAAGGATCATTAGGATTACTTGCTTATGGAGATATTGGTCTAAGAGCATGGCGAGAAGTAAAACAAAAAAATAAAGAAGACGAGAATAAGAATGAAGAAAAATAAAGTGCTTTTAATAGGGTGGGATGCAGCAGATTGGAAAATTATTTGGCCTTTAATTGCTAAAGGAGAAATGCCCGCACTTAAAAGACTAATTAGTAAAGGAGTCTATGGAAACATGAGTACTATGAATCCACCGTATTCACCAATGTTATGGTCCTCGGTTGCAACAGGGAAAACGCCAGACAAACATGGTGTTTTAGGTTTTATTGAGCTTATGCCAAACATGAAAGGCATTCGTCCTGTTACAACAAACTCAAGAAAAGCAAAAGCCTTATGGAACATATTACACTACAAAGGTTATAAAAGTAATTTAGTGGGCTGGTGGCCAAGTTTTCCTGCAGAACCGATAAATGGTGTTGTTGTTTCAGATAAATTTCAAAAAGTCAATAAAGATCCTAATAAAAAGAGTCCAATTGTAAAGGGAACGATTCATCCGGAATCGTTAACCAAAGAATTACAAGATTTGCGTATGTTTCCGCATGAAATTACAGAAGCACATATCTTACCATGTATTCCTAATGCTGCTAAAATTAATCAAGAAAATGACAAAAGCTTGGTTAACTTTGCAAAAATGTTAGCAGAAAGCACATCTGTACATGCAGCAGCAACTAATTTATTACGAACAACTGAATGGGATTTTATGGCTGTGTATTACGATTTAATAGATCATTTTTGCCATGCATTCATGAAATTTCATCCACCAAAATTAAAATCAATTCCTCAAGATGCATTCGATACTTATAATGACGCTGTAGTAAGCGCTTATAAAATTCAAGACATGATGTTGGATAGAACAATGGAATTGGTTGATGATGATACAACCATTATCGTTATGTCTGATCATGGTTTTGAGTCTGGACATAGACGAATTTTAAAAATGCCAAAATATCCGGCAGCTCCAGCTTTGGAGCATCGCCAATTTGGAATGTTTGTGGCCGCAGGACCAAACATTAAACAAAACGAGAAAGTATTTGGTCTTGGTTTAATTGATATCGCTCCAACTATTTTACACATGTATAATTTACCTGTTGGTAAAGATATGGATGGAAAAGTAGCATTAGATATTTTTAAACAACCAACAAAACCAAAATACATAGATAGTTGGGAAAGCGTTTCGGGCGATTTTGCACAACATGAAGGTGTGAGTGATTCCGATTCATTAAGTGATCAAGAGACCATGCAGCAGCTGGTAGACTTAGGTTATATAGAAAAACCAGATGAAAAAATAGAAATTGCTATTTTAAAAACCAAATGCGATTTGAAACACAATTTGGCTCGCGTATTTTTAGGAAAAAAGGATTATGAGTCTTCTAATGAAATTCTAATTGAATTAATAAATGATGACTATCCTAAGTATCAAAAAAGTGACCTAGAAGGAAAAACCGAACAACAATTAAAACAACAAGGGATAAAAGAAGGGGATTTAGTAATTGATGTTATCCCATATTACATGGATTTATTGTCAATTTCTTTAGTGAAAAAACAATTTGAAAAGGCAGAACATTATCTGCATGAATTAAGAACAAGAGACAAAAAATTTGAAATAAACACTTATTTTTCTGAAGCTAAAATATTAGTAGGAAAAGGAAAAACTAGTGAGGCTTTAAAATTACTTCAAAAAGCAAAACAAAAAAAGCCTAATGCGGAAATTTGGTATCAGATAGGTAAAATTCATATGCAATTAAATCAATTTCAAGAGGCTAGAGATGCATTTGATAAAGCTTTAGGAGTAGAAGTTGATAGAGCGAAATACCATCAAGCAATGGCTACCGTTTTAATTCGTTTAGAAGCATATGAAGAATCTGTGGAACACGCTTTAACAGCGATTGAGCTGGTAAAGTATTACCCGGAGGCTCATTATGTATTAGGTGAAGCATTAGAAAAATTAGGTGATTTAGAAAATGCCAAAATAGCTTTTGAAACAGCTTCTAGATTAAAACCAGTGCAGCATGACAGAGCAGAAAAGGCGATCGAAAATATTGATGATAAATTAATAAAACCTTTAGATTTAGTAGATAAAGCAGACTATAAATATAGAAAAAGCCAGGTGGTAATAGTTTCTGGTTTGCCTCGTTCGGGTACCTCGGTAATGATGCAAATGCTTGATAAAGGAGGAATAGATGTTCTTACTGATGATAATAGAAAACCAGATGAATCTAATCCAAAAGGATACTATGAGTACGATCCAGTGATGAAAATTCATAAAGATAATTCTTGGATTAACAAAGCACAAGATAAATCAGTCAAGGTTGTCGCTCCGCTTCTAAAATTTTTAGATCCCAAGTATAGGTATAAAGTGATTTTCATGAAGAGAGACCTAACAGAAGTTATAAAATCACAGCAAAAAATGATTGGAAAAAGCCCAGAAACCCTACCTGTTAAGTTATTCGAGGCTTATAAGGGTCAATTGAAGGAAGTAGAATTGTGGAAAAATAAAGAACCTGGAGTCGAAATTATTTATGTTGATTACAAGGACGTACTCAATAATACTAATGATGTTATTGACAAAGTAACTTCATTTGTAGGTACAAATATGAATGCAGATGCGATGTCTCAATGTGTAGATAAAACATTATATAGAAATAAATCGTAGACAAATTAAATAAAAGTAGCGTTTCACACCCATTTTTAGTAGGTTTGTTACTATACCTTTACCTTATTTTCACTTGAAAGTTGTAGAACAAATAAAACAGCCAATTGCCTATGAAATGGAACTTTTTGAACAAAAGTTTCAACTTTCTATGTCATCAAAAGTGGCTTTATTAAATAGAATTACGCATTATATTGTCAATAGAAAAGGCAAACAAATGCGTCCTATGTTTGTTTTTTTGGTTGCAAAAATGGTGTCTAATGGTGAAATTAGTGAGCGTACTTATCGTGGTGCTTCAGTTATCGAACTAATTCATACCGCAACTTTAGTGCATGATGATGTTGTTGATGAAAGTAATAGACGTCGTGGTTTCTTTTCTATAAATGCGCTCTGGAAAAACAAGATTGCCATTTTAGTAGGTGATTATTTATTATCTAAAGGGCTATTACTTTCAATTGATAACAGTGATTTTGATCTCTTAAAAATTATTTCCATTGCCGTACGTGAAATGAGCGAAGGTGAATTACTTCAAATTGAAAAAGCAAGAAAACTTGATATCACAGAAGACGTTTATTACGAAATCATTCGTCAAAAGACAGCCACTCTAATCGCAGCGTGTTGTAGTTTAGGAGCTGCTTCTGTAAAACCAGAAACTACTGATGTGGAAACCATGCGTAAATTTGGAGAACTTATTGGAATGGCATTTCAAATTAAAGATGATTTATTTGATTATGGCGAGGCACAAATTGGGAAACCTACTGGGATAGATATCAAGGAACAAAAAATGACTTTGCCATTAATTTATGTTCTTAATCAAGCGTCCAAACAGGAGAAAAAGTGGTTAATTAATTCCATAAAAAACCATAATAAAGATAGAAAACGTGTCAAAGAAGTTATAAATTTTGTCAAAGAAAAAGGGGGATTAGACTATGCCGTTTCTAAAATGAAACAATTCCAAACCGAAGCATTGGTTATACTACAAAATTATCCAGAATCACAGTACAGAAATTCCCTAGAATTAATGGTGAATTATGTTATTGAAAGAAAAAAATAATCTTCAGGCAACTATTTGTACACTTATTGCGTCTTTATAAATAGAAAGCAAAACTTACTAACTTTTGAAAGTCATTCAACTGCATAAAAACGAATCACTGCTTATAACAAAAGCATTAAAAAACAATCGTGAAGCCCAACATGTATTGTTTCAATTACATGCGCCAAAAATGTTAAGTGTTTGTCGTTATTATATTAAGGACACACAGTCTGCGGAAGAAGCGATGCTTAATGGTTTTTTTAAAGTGTTTCAAAATTTAAGCACTTTTAAAAATGAGGGTAGTTTTGAAGGCTGGATTCGACGCATTATGGTGAGGGAGTCAATTTCATTTTTAAGACAGAAAAAACGAATCGAGTTTACGTCAGATGATATTGAAGATGATATAAATCATACAAATAATATCCAAACAAATATAGAGGTTGCAGAAATCCAACAACTCATTGATAATTTACCTGAAGGCTATAAAATAGTTTTTGTCATGTATGCTATTGAAGGGTATAAACATAGAGAGATCGCTAAGATTTTAGATATTTCAGAGAGTACTTCAAAATCACAATTATTTAAAGCTCGGAAAGTACTTCAGCAAAAAATTAAAGAATTAAACACAACAGGCTATGGCACCAATTAAATTCGAAGAAAATATAAAAGAAAAATTAGAGCGGCGTTCACTTCAAACCTCAGTAGACGCTTGGCAAAGTCTGGAGCAGAAATTAAATGCAGCTGACAAAAAACGTCATAAAAACAAGTTTTGGTGGTTTGGTATTGCGGCAAGTGTGATTGGGCTTTTGTTTATTCTACAACAGTTTACAAGTTTTGACAGTTCAAATCAAGTTACACCAACTATAATTTCGGAATCAGAAGACAATATCTTGAACAAAGCAATAGAATCCCCATTAATAATTGAAGAAACGCAGCAAGTAGCACAAGAGCAATCGGAAGACACGCCATTAACACAAAAGTTAAACACGACTTCTAGTAATAAAACGGTACATGAAAAGCTTAGAGTAAAGCAGCAAACACCTATTAAGGTTTCAGTAATAGCTGAAAGTGAAGACACGCCAAGCCACTTACAATTGGCAAAAGTTTCAAAAGAGGATGTTGTTGCTTCACTCACAAATATATCAGATGCGTCTCCTAACGATGTAAAGGAAATAGCAGCTTCTGAAACTGGAGTATCTGAAATTGAAGCGTTATTAAATGCTGCTACTAAAGACATTCAACTAAGTGATCAAAATAAAACTATAAATACAGTTTCTATTGACGCAAATACCCTACTCGAAGATGCAGAAACCGAAATGCCGCCATCATTGAGAGGTCAACTATTTAAAACCATTGAGAAAAATTTTAAGACTTTAAAAACAGCAGTCGCAACCCGAAACGAGTAATATTAATTCATCAATTTAAAAAAGAACAAACATGAGAACATTAGCAAAATACGTAATCGGTATTATTTTAGTGTGCACGGCACAATTCGTCAGTGCACAAGAAAACCCTAATCTTGGAAAAATAAAGGCTTTAGAAACAACAAAAGAAACTGTTAAAACGCAAGAGAAAGAATTTTTAAAAGAATCGGTAGACGCAATAAATGACCGACTGGATGCGGGTGAAATCAGCAGTGAAGAAGCTGAAGAATTAAAACGAACTGAGGCAAAAAAACATGCCTTAAATATTGAAAACCGAATAGCCATAATAGATAATAAGATTGCACTATTAGAACGAAATGAAGAGGTAACTTCTGATGTTGGTGCTAATCTTGATGGCTTTAGAATTGAGATTGGAAAAGGTGAGGACGCTTATGAATTTGACAAGAGCGGTATATACATTGGTCCACAACATAAAGCAACACCAAAAATAGCTGATCGCCGCACATCCAGTGATTTTGTTTTTGCTATAGGGTTTAATAATGCACTAATAGAAGGGCAGTCCTTAAGTGATTCTCCATATAAATTAGGAGGCTCCGGATTTGTCGAATTAGGTTGGGCGTGGAAAACGCGTGTATTTAAAAATACAAATGCCGTACGTTTCAAATATGGCCTATCTGTACAATGGAATAAATTAGATATAAAAGACAACCAAATTCTTACAGAAACAAATAATATAGTGACGTTAGAAGCCAGTCCTGTTGAACTTAAAAAATCGAAGTTTAGGTCCACGAATATAGTAGTCCCTATTCATTTTGAATTTGGGCCTTCTAAAAAAATTGAACGGGATACTTATTTTAGATATTCAACCCATAACAAATTTAAAATAGGTATTGGTGGCTACGCGGGACTTAATATAGCATCTATGCACAAAGTGAAATATAGTTTAAATGGTGATAACCAAAAGGATAAAGTAAGCGGTTTTAATACAACGCCTTTCGTTTATGGCTTGAGTAGTTATGTGTCTTTTGGTAATGTTGCATTATATGCTAAGTATGATTTATCGCCAATATTTAAAGATCAATCCATCGATCAAAACAATATCTCTTTAGGATTGCGATTTGATTTGAACTAGTGTTAATTTTTAGAATTAGTTATTTAAAAGCACCATTTTTGGTGCTTTTTTTATTTCTATTTTGAGTTTAAAAGACACTATTAATTTTCAAACCAATTAGTTTTGCTATTTTTACAGACACTAATAAATTTTACTATCCTTGATATCAAAATCCACCATAGACCAAGTATTTGAAACTGCTCGATTAGAGGAGGTTATTGGCGATTTTGTTCAGCTAAAAAAATCAGGAAGTAATTTTAAAGGATTAAGTCCATTTAGTGATGAACGTACGCCAAGTTTTATGGTGTCTCCGGTAAAACAAATTTGGAAAGATTTTTCTTCTGGGAAAGGTGGTAACGTCGTCGCATTTTTAATGGAACACGAACATTTCACGTATCCGGAAGCGATTAAATACTTAGCCAAAAAATACAATGTTGAAATTGAGGAAACGGAGCAAAGCAATGAGCAAAAGGAACAAGCTAATGAGCGCGAAAGTCTTTATTTAGTCAGTGAATTTGCCAATACCTATTTCCAAAATACAATGTTAAAAACAGACCAAGGGAGGTCCATTGGTTTAAGCTATTTTAAAGAACGTGGTTTTACAGATGAAACGATAAAAAAGTTTGGCTTAGGGTTTTCACTAGATGAGTGGCAAGCATTTACAGATGAGGCCTTAAAACGAGCATATAAAATAGAGTTTTTAGAAAAAACCGGACTTACTATTGTTAAAGGTGATAAACGTTTTGACAGGTTCAAAGGCCGAGTCATATTTCCAATACAAAGTATGAGTGGTCGCGTACTTGGTTTTGGTGGACGTATTTTAATAAACGATAAGAAGGCTGCAAAATATCTTAATTCGCCTGAAAGTGATATTTATCATAAGAGTAAAGTCTTGTATGGTATTTATCAAGCCAAACAAAGTATTGCTAAGGAGGATAATTGTTATTTGGTTGAAGGTTACACTGATGTTATTCAATTCCATCAAACAGGTATTCATAATGTAGTTTCATCTTCTGGAACAGCATTATCTGCAGAACAAATTAGACTTATAAACAGGCTCACCAAAAATATTACTGTGCTTTTTGATGGTGATGCTGCTGGATTACGTGCTTCTCTTCGAGGTATAGATTTAATCTTAGAACAAGGGATGAACGTTAAGGTGTGTTCGTTTCCTGAAGGTGAAGATCCAGATAGTTTTGCAAAACAAAATACCCTTGAAGAACTTAGTCTATATCTTGAAACTCATGCACAAGATTTTATTCAGTTTAAAGCGTCAATATTGTTTGAGCAGTCTAAAAATGACCCTATAAAAAAGGCTGAAACTATAAGAGATATAGTAAATAGTATAGCTAAAATACCAGATCGTATTAAAAAGGAAATTTATATTCAAGAGTGTTCTAAAATCATGGATATAAGTGAAGCGGTTTTGTTTAGTACTTTGGCACAAATCAACAAAAAGGATTATCAAGAGGCTAATAGGGGGCATAAACAAGAACAAAAAGCTTTTGAAGTTATCAAGCATCAAAATCCTGTAAAAAAGGTAGATATACAATATGAATTAGAACGAAAGATTATTGAAATACTTTTACTCTATGGTGATAAAACTGAAGACTTTGAAGATTTGGTTTTAAAAGAAAATGATAAAAACGAATTAATACTAGAGCCTGTAAAGCATCAGACAAAGGTGTTTGAGAAAGTGTATTTGGATTTGCAAGATGATGAAATGGAGTTTACAAATCCACATTTTAAAAATTTATATTATACTATTATTGATACGCTTAATCAAAATCCAGAATTTGCACTAGAACAATTTGTTAACACATTAGATGAAGAAATCGCGAACGAAATCACTACTATTTTAATGGAAGATGAGCGCCATAGCTTATCAAATTGGCATAGCAAAAATATTTTCCCAAAAGATAAAAGCACATCCGTTTCACAGTTAGTAAGTGAGACTATTCTTAGTTTACGATGCTTTTTAATTGAACAAAAAGTTTCAGAGTTTAAGCAAAAAACACTAGAAAATAAGTCTGAAGTAAATAAAGATGTATTAGAAGAGGTGAAAGCGTATTCTAGTTTAAGAATGTTGTTGTCAAGAAAACTGAATCGGGTTTTATAATTCAAGCAATTTCGCCCTATTAATTAAATCTACAATATTACTCACATTTAACTTTTTCATTAAACGTGATTTATAGGTGCTTACCGTTTTTTCATTAATATCAAGCTCTATAGCAATTTCTTTGTTTTTTCTTCCAGTAGAAATAAGCTTTAAAACTTCAATCTCTCTAGTAGAAAGTTTTTTATAAAAAGAACCGCCTCTATTAACGCGATTGCCAAGTGCTAAACTTTGTGCTAAATCATTACTTAAATAAATGCCACCATCATGTACTTTAAGGATGGCTTCTTTTAATGTTACAATATTTGCCGTTTTACCGAGGTAACCTGAAGCTCCAGCTTTTATAGTGTTAATTGCATAGACCTCCTCCGGTTGTGCACTAAACATGATAACTTTAATATGTGGAAATTCTTTATTGAGTCGTCTTAAGGCCGTAATGCCATTAAGTTTAGGTAAATCAATTTCACAAATAATGATGTCAACTGCGCTATTCCTTAAAAAATCGAAAATAGCTTCACCATTATCAACAGATCCAACGACTTGAATGTGAGGTGACGTTATAAAAAGAAGCTCTAGCCCTTTTCTAATTATTGGATGATGATCTACAACCAACAGCTTTATCATAACTTTAGTTTTAAAATGTTATAACTGTAGAGGCAACAACAGATATTGAAACAAGTTTAGTATATAAATGTAGTGAATTCTAATGAGTTATGAAAATTATTTACCTCAAAACTCTTGGGATTTCACATATTGGAATAGAAATCATCTTATGTTTATTTGCGGTATTAAAACGCTTAAATATTTTAAAAACGTCTAATTGTCTACCAGAAAAATCATCAGTAGTTTTACCTTCATCTAGCATTTGCATCGCCCATTCTAACTCAGGGTATGATGCTCCAATTTGGTCTTCGTCGGTTCTGTCATCGCCCCAAAGTCCATCTGTAGGTGCTGCTTCAATAATTTCTTGATTTATTCCTAAATATTCAGCAATTTCATAAACTTCAGATTTTAATAAATCGGCAATTGGACTTAAATCAACCCCGCCATCACCATATTTAGTAAAAAAACCAACGCCAAAATCTTCAACTTTGTTACCAGTACCGGCTACTAAATAGCCATTTAAAGCTGCAAAATAATATAATGTTGTCATGCGTAAACGTGCTCTAGTATTGGCTAAAGACATAAAACGATCTTCTTCATTATCTACAGGAGGTAAGGCATCCACTAAACTGTCAAAAACATTAGTAAGGTTGACTTGTGTCGCACTTACAGGATCAAAGTTGTTTTTAAGCCAATTGATATGATTTAAAGCCCTACTTACTTGTTTTTCTTCTTGGTGTATTGGCATTTCTAAGCATAATAGATCTAATCCAGTTTTAGCACAAAGCGTTGAAGTCACTGCAGAATCAATTCCACCAGAAATACCTATTACAAAACCTTTAATATTTGCCTTAGTCGCATAATCTTTTAACCAATTAACTATATGATGTACTACTTTTTCTGTTTGCATTTTAGAAGATTTTAAAACAAAGAATATTACCTTTGTCAAACAAAAATAAACCAATAGCTCAATTAATAAAAATTAAGTCCATTTAAGTTTATGAAGAATGTTTTTTTAATACTTTTTATTTTTGTTTTATGTATTTCATGCAAACAAGAGCATCACTTTGAAGAAGAGATTTCTAAAATAGAAATGTCTGTCGCCATTGAACGATTTGACTTAGCATTTGCACATGCAAAACCCGATGACCTTGCAATGCTAAAGGAAACATTCCCATTTATGTTTTCTAAAAAATATCCCGACTCGTTTTGGATAAAAAAAATGAATGACACCTTACAATTAGAATTAAATAAGGAAGTTGAAAAAATATATCCGAAACTGAATAATGTAGAAGCAGATATTCAAGGTTTATTTCAGCATTTAAAATATTACTTCCCAGAATTTATAAAACCACGCCTAGTATCTGCAACCTCTTTTGTAGACTATAGAAATAAAGTAATTGTAACAGATAGTATCACGTTAATCGCTATTGACACCTATTTAGGTAGTGAGCATCACTTCTACGATGGTATTCAAAAGTATCTAAGAGCCAATTTTAATAGTAATCAAATTGTAGTAGATTTAGCGTCGGAATATTCAAAAGGTTACATCTTTCCCAAGCAAAACAAAACCTTATTGGATGAAATGATTTTCTTTGGGAAACAATTGTATTTTAAGGACATCATGATTCCATTTAAAACGGACGCTGAAAAAATTGGTTACACACAGCAACAGCTGGATTGGTCTAAAGCAAATGAAGCACAAATTTGGAGTTTTCTTGTTGAAAAAGAGTTGCTGTTTAGTACAGACTCTAAACTACCCAATAGATTTATAAATCCAGCCCCTTTTTCTAAATTTCAGTTAGAAGAAATTGATCAAGAATCACCAGGACGAATTGGTCAATATATTGGCTGGCAAATTGTAAAAGCATTTATGCAAAATAATGATGTAAACTTAAAAAAAATGCTAAGTTCAAATGCTGAAGAAATTTTCAATGAATCAAAATTTAAACCAGAATTATAATGGCAAAAATAACATCCAAAATTGAATTAAATGTCGAGTTAGACGACAATAGAGTTCCAGAAAAACTAACATGGTCAGCAGAAGATGGTGGCATTGACAATCAGGATGCAAAAGCCATGATGCTCTCTGTTTGGGATAGTAATACTCAAGAAATGTTACGTATTGATCTATGGACCAAAGATATGCCGGTTGATGAAATGAAGATATTTTTTCATCAAACATTAGTCGCAATGTCAAATACGTTTAATAGAGCCACTCAGGATGATAAAATGACGGCAACAATGAAAGATTTTTGTGATTATTTTGCGGAAAAATTAGAGTTAAAAAAGGAATAAACCTAAGTATTGAATGTAAAAAAAGCGCATTAAAAATGCGCTTTTTATTATTATACCAAATTGAAATTAGTCGTTGTTTGGAGCCATAAATTTGTACACAATTCCGGCAAGAATTGCACCTACAATAGGCGCTACCCAAAATAACCAAAGCTGGCCCATCGCATCTGCTCCTGCAAAAATTGCTGCTGCAGTACTTCTTGCTGGGTTGACAGATGTATTTGTTACTGGAATACTAATTAAATGTATTAAAGTTAAAGCTAAACCAATAGCCATACCAGCAAATTTTGGTGAGGCATTTTTATGTGTAGCTCCCAATATTATTATCAAGAACATAAATGTCATTACAATTTCTGTTACGAGTGCACCTACAAGACCATAATTAACACCATAAACATCGGCATTATAAAAATTAGAAGCGAAGGCTCCTGCACCTGAAAAGCCTGAGAAAGATTCAGCGCTACTTACAATTAAATATAAAATCCCAGCACCCGTAATTCCACCTAATACTTGTGCAATAATGTAACCAGGTAATTCTTTAGCCTCAAAACGACCTCCCATCCATAAACCAATGGAAACTGCTGGATTAAAATGTGCACCAGAGATATGCCCTAAAGCATAAGCACCGGTTAAAACGGTTAAACCAAAGGCAAGGGAAACCCCTACAAGTCCAATACCTACATTTTCAACACCAGCTGCTAGAACTGCACTACCACAGCCTCCAAGAACCAACCAGAAAGTACCAATAAATTCTGCTAATAATTTTTTCATTGTTTTTAGTTTTTAGTTAATTAATTAAAATATTCTTAGTTGTAGAATACCTTTTAAAAAGTAAAAGATAAACAATAGCTTTTAATATCGGAAATTAATTAAATGTATTTCTTGGATGAATGGCCGCTAACCTATGATCTCCATTGAGATTTAAGTGTTTACCATTCATTGATTCTATTCGAATCAAGTTTAATAAAAATAAAAAGAAGAATGGTAAAACCCCAAAGTCCTGAACCACCATAACTAAAGAAGGGTAGTGGTATGCCAATGGTTGGTATGAGGCCCATAACCATGCCAATATTGATCATAAAATGAAAGAAAATTATGGCAGCAACAGAGTAACCATAGACGCGACTAAACTGTGATTTTTGTAATTCTGCTAATCTTAAAATACGGATGAGTAAAAGCACAAAAATGACAACAACAAACATGCTCCCAAGGAACCCCCATTCTTCACCTACTGTGCTAAATATATAATCTGTATGTTGCTCAGGTACAAACTTTCCGGTCGTTCTAGTGCCTTCTAAAAAGCCTTTACCCCAAAATCCGCC
>Ga0102810_1000273_pt1 | contig 18325 bp, 14 predicted proteins | sample ColrivemetaGS573_FD_84506 | JGI IMG/M metagenome (GOLD analysis project Ga0102810, IMG submission 84506) | Estuarine microbial communities from the Columbia River estuary - Ebb tide ETM metaG S.573 | ecosystem: Environmental > Aquatic > Marine > Intertidal zone > Estuary | place: USA: Columbia...
CCGTCGATATAGGTGGCGATCCAGCGTAGTCGGGCATCCAGGATCATATACTCGGTCAACGCGTATTTGGCGCCACCGCCCAGGCTGTAGGCAAAGCGGGTTTTGCTATCCAGGCCCGGTGTGTCAAATGCCGTGGCTCCCAGGTGAAACCCTATGAAGGGGCGGAATGCATCCTGGCTGAAATAATAATTTCCGCCGAACAGGTAGTTGTCCACGGTGGTGCTTGCCAGTCGGGTCTTGCCTGAGCCGTCCAGGTTGCCGTTCAGATAGGAGTCCTGACTGTCCCAGATAAATTCCATCCGCCAACTGTTGGGCAGTGTGAACTCTACTGTCATGCCGTAGGCATCGCCTTCGGAGACGTCAAGATCGGTAATCTCGCTACCGCCGAAGGTCGCTGTGCCTATCGTTCCACCGAAGCGCTGGCCGTAAAACGCGCCAATCTCCAGATCCTGGGCGAACGCAGGTGTGTTGATCAGGCAGGTGAGGCCGATCAGGGTAAGGAGCCGCAGCATGTTTTCATCCTTGAAAATTTATGGCTTAGCCGATTTTGACCTTGCTGCCCAGGTTGGTCCTGGACTTGGTCAGTTCTTTCACCTTCGCTTCATATACGCGTGAGAACTCATCGGAGAATACGTGGGGCAGGCCCTCGGAACGGCCTTCTGCCATGGCATTGTAAAGATCTGCGAACAGTTCCCAGTATTTGAGCTTGTTGGTCTTGCCCATCAACGGGCCGCGCTTCATACCTCGATCGAATCTTTCTTCCAGGTCAACCGGGTCAAAGCGGTCAAACAGGTTTTCGACGGATTCCTGCATGGCTTCAACCATGGCCAGTTGATGAACACGTAGATCGTGGAAGCTCTTCCTGACCGAATCAACGGGTGACGTGTTACGGCGACCCTTTTCGACCAACAGTGATTTCAGAGACTCATTTACTCCAGCAGAAAAGCGCAGGGGGTTGTAGTCATCTGATTCGATCTGGGTTTCCGAAACCTTCAATGTGTTTTTGATTTCCGAGCGGGTGGCCAGGGTGTCCATGGCGCCCACTACAAACTCGCGCAGAAGCTGGCCCGCATTGCGCATGATCTGGGCTTCATCCAGGGACTCGGCGTCGCTGGCATCCAGGCCGGCAGCATGTAGGAAAATCTCCAGGGGTTCGCCCTGGTGGGAGGCGCTGAACCTACCACTGTCCGAGGTGCTACGCCGCGCTGATCTCTCTGGTTGCTGGATGTTTCTGGGCTTGGCAGGCGCCTCGGCTTTGGGTTCGGCCTTGGCAGGCTGCTTAATTTTTGGCTCAGGCTTGGCGGCAACCGGTTCAATCACCGGGATGCTGGACTGACTGGTGTCTGCCACCAGTTCCAGGTTAGGGCCATCGTCTTCGATAAGCAGATTCTCAACATCTTCCTCTGCCAGGGATAACTCACCGTCGAATTCCTGGCTAATTTCCTCCGGGGGGAGCAATTCCATGGACAGGCCGGTGTCGTTGTCCGGTGTGGAGGCGGGGCTGATATTGGCTTCCGGCATCTCCATCATTTCCCAGTCGTCGGGATTTTTTCCCACCTGGTCGGGTGCGATGGTTTCGGTCAGGAATTCGTCAGCGAAATCGCGATCCCTCTGGGCTTCTTCTTCCGAAATCCGGGGTTCGCCGCTGGTGAGGTCATCTTCGAGCAGGGCCGCAAAGCTGACCATTTCATCTTTTTCTTTCAGGCTCAGGTCTTCGGGGGCCTTGTCCTGTGCCGATGCCTCGCCGTCATTCTCCAGGTACACCTGGAATACGAAATCACTGATTCGGAAGGTGTCGTTGGGCTGCAGGCGGACTGAGTTGCCACGTCCGATACGAGTCTTTGACTCGTTCATGAATACGCCGTTGGTACTGGTGTCCAGTATGAAGTAGTGACCGTCCTTGTTCAGGATCGCTGCGTGCTTGCTGGAAATATGACGATTTGGATCAGGAAGGACCCAATCATTTTCTACCGCCCGACCCATGCTGCCGCCATGAACGGTAAATTCCTTTTCAGCATTGTCTTTAAAAGACTTTGCGTAGCTTCCAGTGACTTTGATTTTGAGAGTCATATATGGAGATTCCAGCCAGATCTAGAGCTATGTCCGTTGCCCGGTGTTCGATTATACATAATGCGGAAACCTGACATGAGCTTTAACAGGCGCTTTTGCGCCCAGCACCTCACATCGGAAAAGCCCGCATGGTGAGAGTATTCCGCGGAGATGGGCCACGCGGCAGTGCAGAAGTCACATTTTTCAACATAAGCCCCCGCTCTTGCTTACAATTGGCCTCCAGTGAGCTCATCGGAACCCGACATGCCTGATCACCATATTTTCAAAGTCGCCTTTATGAACCAGGGGAAGGTGTACGAAATCTATGCCCGTAGCGTGGGACATGGTGAGTTGTTCGGGTTCCTGGAGGTTGAAGAGCTGATTTTTGGTGAGCGGACGGCCTTGCTGGTAGATCCGGCTGAAGAGCGCATTGCGACTGAATTTAGTGGAGTCAAACGCACCTTTATTCCTCTGCACTCGGTGGTGCGCATCGACGAGGTGGAAAAGAAGGGGGTCAGCAAGATCACCAATATAGAAGGTGGCAATGTGACCCAGTTCCCCATGCCGGTGTACACCCCCGGCAGCGATGGCCGCGGCAAATAGTCGAGCAGGGGATACCACGTCTTGAAACTGGCTTACCTGGGTAGTGGAAGCAAGGGCAATTGCGCCTTGTTTGAGTCCGCCGGAACGCGGGTCATGCTCGATTGTGGCTTCACCATCAAGGAAGTGATCCGCCGGATGGAAAGGCTGGACTGCCAACCCGAGCAGATCGACGCAATCCTGGTCACTCATGAGCATTCGGACCATTTTTCCGGGGTGGCCCGCCTTGCCAGGCGATATTCCATTCCTGTTTGGCTGACCCATGGCACCGCCAGGGGTGGCGATACGGACGGCGTAGACCTTCACTGGGTGAATTCCCACGAGAGTTTTACGGTTGGTGCGCTGACCATTTCACCGATGCCGGTGCCCCATGATGCGCGGGAGCCCTGCCAGTACGTCTTTTCCGATGGAACCTTCCGGGCAGGCGTGCTGACCGACACCGGTCACTCCACGCCGCATATCATTGAGACCCTCAACGGGGTCGATGTGCTCTTGCTGGAGTGCAACCATGACCTGGATATGCTCATGAATGGACCCTACCCTCATCGGCTCAAGCGCCGGGTTAAGGGCGCAATGGGGCATTTGAGCAACATCCAGGCCTCGGAAATCCTGAAAAATATCGATCAATCGCGCTTGAAGCAGATTTTTGCCCTGCATCTGAGTGATACGAATAATTCGCCTGACCTGGTCATCGAGGCCCTGGAAAACGCCCGGTCCCATGCGGGAATCGAGATCACCATCGTCGATCAGGAGGCCGGGCTGGGCTGGTATAGCCTGTAGAGTTTGCCTAGCCTATGGTCGGCTGCTGCCGGGCATTGTAAAATGCGCCTCTCTCCCGATGCGCCCATCCGATCCGAACCTAGGGACCAGTCATGCTTACATTGCCCGGTGCTCCGGCGCTTTCCGCGTTTCGCCTAAGCAAGCTTCTAAACGATATCCAGACCCTTGAACCGTCGGTGACAGCCGTTCGGGCCAGTTATCTGCACCTGGCAGAAACTGATGGGGAATTGTCCCAGCGGGACAGCGAGGTCCTTCAGCGGCTGCTGACTTACGGGCCCCGTGCGGAAAAATCCGCGGAACAGGGCCAGATGGTCCTGGTGGTTCCCCGGTTTGGCACGATTTCTCCCTGGTCCAGCAAGGCTACCGACATTGCCCATATTTGCGGCTTGCAGGCCCTGCTGCGGATCGAGCGCGGCATCGCCTATTACCTGGACAGCAAGACTCCCCTGGACGCCGGGCAGATGCAGGCCGTGGTGGCCAGGTTGCACGACCGGATGACCGAGTCCGTCTGCCTGGAGCTCTCCGAGGCGCAAAGGCTGTTTTCCCATCACCAGCCCGGTGAACTGGAAACGGTTGATGTGCTCAAGGGCGGGGTAGAGGCCCTTGCGGCAGCCAACCAGTCACTGGGCCTGGCGCTTTCCGAGGACGAGATCCTCTACCTGGTGGAAAACTTCCGGCATCTGGAACGTAACCCCACGGACGCGGAACTGATGATGTTCGCCCAGGCGAACTCCGAGCATTGCCGTCACAAGATATTCAATGCCGACTGGGTTATCGACGGGCAGGTGCAGCCCAAGACCTTGTTCGACATGATTCGCAACACCCACAAGCATGCCCCTGATGGTGTGCTGTCTGCCTACCGGGACAACGCCTCGGTGATCGAGGGCAGCCGGGGTCATCGCCTGATTACCGAGCCGCAAGATCACAAGTACTTCTACCGTGAAGAAGATATCCACGTGTTGATGAAGGTGGAGACCCATAATCATCCCACCGCGATTTCTCCCTACCCGGGTGCGGCAACCGGCTCCGGTGGCGAGATTCGTGACGAAGGCGCCACCGGTCGTGGTTCCAAGCCCAAGGCCGGCCTGACCGGGTTCTCGGTATCAAACCTGAAAATTCCGGGTTTTGAGCAGCCCTGGGAAGTGGATCATGGCAAGCCGGACAGGATTGCCTCGGCTCTGCAAATCATGCTGGAAGGCCCCATCGGTGGTGCGGCATTCAATAACGAATTCGGTCGTCCCAACTTGTGCGGTTACTTCCGCAGCTATGAACAGGAATTCGCTGACGGTTCGATTCGCGGTTATCACAAGCCCATCATGGTGGCCGGCGGTGTCGGTAACATTCGGGGTGAGGATGTCGAGAAATCCGACGTGGTTCCCGGTTCACTGATCGTGGTGCTGGGTGGCCCTTCCATGCTGATCGGACTGGGTGGAGGCGCGGCCTCATCCATGGGTTCCGGACAAAGTAGCGAGGAACTGGATTTCGCCTCGGTGCAGCGGGACAACCCGGAAATGCAGCGCCGTTGCCAGGAAGTGATTGATCGTTGCTGGGCCCTGGCGGACGACAACCCCATCCTGCTGATTCATGATGTGGGTGCGGGCGGCTTATCCAACGCGGTGCCGGAAACCCTGGATCACAGCGGCCGTGGCGGCGATATCAAATTACGCAAGATTCCCAATGATGAGCCCGGTATGGCGCCCATGGCGATCTGGTGCAACGAGTCCCAGGAACGCTATGTCATTGCCATCGCGCCCGAGTCGCTGGAACTGTTCGAGAAGCTCTGTCATCGCGAGCGTTGTCCTTACGCGGTGATTGGTACCGCTACCGACGATGGCTGGTTGCGAGTCAGCGACAGCCACTTTGAAAACTTCCCGGTGAACATGCCGATGGAAGTACTGCTGGGCAAGGCCCCCAAGATGACTCGCGACGTGCAGCGACTGGCTGACGATGCTGGTGAGTTTGATCGCGGAGGCATCGACCTGGACGAGGCGGTGCAGCGTGTACTGAGCATGCCGTCGGTGGCCGACAAGACCTTCCTGATCACCATTGGTGATCGCAGCGTGGGTGGCCTGGTTAACCGTGACCAGATGGTTGGTCCCTGGCAGGTGCCGGTAGCGGATGTGGCAGTTACCGCCAGTGGCTTTATTGGATATACCGGTGAAGCCATGGCCATGGGTGAGCGCACGCCCCTGGCAATCAATAATGGTCCGGCTTCTGGCCGCATGGCGGTGGGGGAGTCGATTACTAACATTGCCGCCGCCGATATTGGCGAACTGGGCAAAGTGCGGTTGTCCGCCAACTGGATGGCCGCCTGCGGTCACCCGGGCGAGGACGTCAAGTTGTTTGATACGGTCAAGGCCGTGGGTGAAGAACTGTGTCCGGCCCTGGGTATTGCGATCCCGGTAGGCAAGGACTCCCTGTCCATGAAGAGTTCCTGGCAGGATGAGAAGGGTGCTCACGAGGTGGTCTCACCCCTGTCCCTGATTATTTCCGCCTTCGCCCCGACCCGGGATATTCGCAATACACTGACTCCTCAACTGGTCAATGAAAGCGGTAGTCGTCTGATTCTCCTGGACCTGGGCCAGGGAAGAAATCGCCTGGGTGGTTCCGTGCTGGGGCAGGTTTATAACCGCACCGGTGGGCAGGTCCCTGACCTGGCCAGTCCGGCCTTGTTGAAGGGCTTGTTCGATGCGGTGCAGTCACTGATCAGCCGCAAGATGTTGCTGGCCTACCATGATCGCTCCGATGGTGGTTTGCTGGCGACCCTGTGTGAAATGGCGTTTGCCGGTCATTGTGGTTTCCACGTCAACCTGGATAGCCTGGGCGAAGACACCCTGGGCAGTTTGTTTAATGAGGAACTTGGTGCAGTGCTGCAGATTCGTGAATCGGATCGCGAGCGCGTACTGGCAGTGCTGGGTAGTCATGGGCTGGGCGCTTGCGCTCACGAAATTGGCACCGTGGGTCAGGAGCAGGTCTTGCGCTTTACCCGGGCCGGGCATATCGAATTTGAAGCGGGTCGCGTAGAGCTGCACAGGACCTGGTCACAGACCAGCTTCAATATGCAGAAACTGCGTGATAACCCGGACTGTGCCCTGGAAGAGTTCGATGCCTTGCTGGATGAAGAGAATCCAGGTTTGCACGCGGACCTGAGCTTCCACCCGGCGGACAATCCGGCTGCCCCGTACATTGCCACCGGGGCTCGTCCGCGGATTGCGATCCTGCGTGAGCAGGGTGTGAACAGCCAGATGGAAATGGCTGCGGCTTTCGAGCACGCCGGCTTTGAGCCGGTGGATGTGCACATGAGTGACATACTCGAAGGCAGACGCGAGCTGGCTGAATTCCAAGGCCTGGCTGCCTGTGGCGGGTTCTCTTACGGTGACGTGCTGGGTGCCGGCGAGGGTTGGGCAAAGTCCATCCTGTTTAATGACCTGGCGCGCAAGAGCTTTGGCGACTATTTCATGCGCAGCGACACATTCTCGCTGGGCGTGTGCAACGGCTGCCAGATGCTGTCTTCGCTGAAAGACCTGATTCCCGGTGCAGACCTGTGGCCGCGTTTCGTGCGTAATCGCTCGGAACAGTTTGAAGCCCGGCTGAGCCTGGTCGAGGTGCGTGAGTCGCCCTCGGTGTTGTTGGCAGGAATGGCGGGTTCTCGTATGGCGGTAGGGGTCTCCCATGGGGAAGGTCGTGCCGAGTTTATGGACGAGGCCTGGAGCAAGCAGGCTGCCAGCGAAGTACTGTTCATCATTGGGTATATAGATAATTACGGTCAGCCGGCCCATCACTATCCGGCCAATCCCAATGGCTCGCCTGACGGACTGGCGGGGCTGACAAGCCGTGACGGTCGTGTGACCATCATGATGCCCCATCCCGAACGCACCCGGCGCACGGTTCAAAATTCCTGGCACCCGGGTCAGTGGGGTGAAGACGGACCCTGGATGCGTATGTTCAGAAACGCGCGGGTCTGGCTGGGCTGACAACGACCCGCCCCCGGGGCGGGAAACGTTCTCCCGGGACCTGGGGGTCCCGGGCAGATGAATACACAATGGGGACGAAAAAATGGCAACACGGTTTCGTGATGTGGAGTTGCATGCGCCGACCGGCAGCACGCTGCGGTGCAAGGGTTGGGTGCAGGAAGCGGCCTTGCGAATGCTGCACAACAATCTTGATCCCATGGTGGCAGAGAACCCCAAGGAACTGATCGTCTACGGCGGCATTGGTCGTGCAGCCAGGGACTGGGAATCCTTTGACGCCATCGTGGCCACCCTTGAGCGACTTGAGAACGACGAAACCTTGCTGGTGCAGTCGGGCAAGCCGGTGGGGGTGTTCAAGACCTTCGAGCATGCTCCCCGTGTGCTGATCGCAAATTCAAACCTGGTGGGTAACTGGGCCAACTGGGATCACTTTTTTGAGTTGGATAAGAAAGGTCTGATGATGTACGGCCAGATGACGGCCGGCTCGTGGATTTATATTGGTTCCCAGGGGATTGTCCAGGGCACCTACGAGACCTTTGCCGAAGCGGTGCGTCAGCACTATGACGGTGATGCCAAAGGCAAATGGCTGCTTACCGGTGGACTGGGCGGCATGGGTGGTGCCCAGCCCCTGGCTGCGGTATTCGCCGGGGTGTCCTGCCTGGCGGTAGAGGTTGATGAAACCCGCATCGACAAGCGCCTGGAAACCGGCTACCTGGATCGCAAGACCGATACGCTGGAGCATGCGGTTTAATGGATGACTGAGGCTAGCGGGAAGGGCGAGGTTATTTCGGTAGGCCTGCTGGGCAATGCCGCCGAGATTTTCGAACAGATTGGCGAGGGCGATGTGATGCCCCACCTGGTCACCGACCAGACCTCTGCCCACGATCCCTTGAATGGTTACATTCCGGTGGGCTACGACCTGCAGCAGGCGACCGCTTTACGCGAGTCTGATCCGGTGGAATACGTTCGGCTGTCCAAGCTGTCCATGGCGCGCCAGGTACGTGCTATGCTGGGTTTCCAGCAACGTGGCGTACCCACCTTTGACTATGGCAATAACATCCGTGCCATGGCCCAGGATGCCGGCGTGGATAACGCGTTCGACTTCAAGGGATTCGTTCCCCTGTATATACGCCCCCTGTTCTGTGAGGGCGTGGGTCCGTTCCGCTGGGTGGCCTTATCCGGCGATCCCGAGGATATCTACAAGACCGATGACAAGGCTCGCGAGTTGTTCCCCGACAAGGTCGGCCTTCATCGCTGGCTGGATGGCGCCAGGGAGAAAATCCAGTTCCAGGGTCTGCCCTCAAGAATTTGCTGGCTGGGATACAAGGAACGTCACCTGCTTGGCCTGGCTATTAACGAGATGGTCGCCAGTGGTGAGTTGAAAGCTCCCGTGGTGATCGGTCGCGACCACCTGGATTCAGGTTCCGTGGCATCGCCCAACCGGGAAACCGAGGGCATGCGTGATGGCTCCGATGCGGTAGCCGACTGGCCGATATTGAATGCCCTGCTAAATACTGCCGGTGGCGCTTCCTGGGTCAGCTTCCATCATGGCGGCGGTGTCGGCATGGGTTACTCCCTGCATTCGGGCGTGGTCATCGTGGCCGACGGAACCGAGAGGGCGCGAGAGGCCCTGGAGCGTGTGCTGGTCAATGATCCGGGTACCGGCGTGATGCGTCATGCCGATGCGGGCTATGAGCACGCCATCGAAATAGCACGCGAGCGTGGGCTTGATTTGCCCATGGTGGATACAGACTGAGGAAGCGGGTCTAGCCCTTTTGCTTCTGAATCGGAGTGATGTTGGTTTCGCTGTCTTCCAGGAAGTAGCGTCGCATCATCAGGGCTTGCTGTAGCTTGCCCTTGCGAATGTACGTCTGGTACAGCGTGTCTTTCATCATTTCCAGCAGCAGGCCTGCCTGGGCGGCATCCAGGGTTGGAAGGTCGTCGGTATCGAATACCACCGCCTTCACCACGCCGAAGGTCTCGTTATCCAGGGCGGTCATAACCTTTACGTCGTTAAACTGGTCAGAGATCCGCAGCTTGCCGGTCTCGCCCAGGTCACGGAATACCAGCCTTGCGCTGCGTCGGCACATGGATGCAAAAGCATTCAGGCAATTGTTCGCGTAGCAACTCAGTGCTTCCTTGAACAAGGTCTCCACTTCTTCTGGCAGATACGAGAAATTGAAACTTTCCCTGGGCCTCTCCATCTCGGAAAACTTGCTGGAGAAATCTACCCGGTCTTCGCCATAGGACTTGATGTCGAACTTCAGAAACACCGCCGAATTACAGGCATCGCAGCGGTACACAATACCGGTCTGCTTGGGCTTGTATTGCTGCAGCTGGGCGTAACGCGGGATCGACACCGGTGTCAGGTGAGAATAGGTCAGGCAGTGCGGGCACGTGAGTGCGAACTGGCTGTCAAAGGGGTGATGGAGGCCGTTATTTTTATCGAGATACATTTTGTGGCCACAGTCCTTTTGTGGTTAATCTGTTGGAGTCTAGCATCTCAGTGCTGGAATCATCAAAAAAACCTCTATGTAACATAAGCTTGGAGTCGCCTGGGACCCGGTGTTAAATTTGAACTCAAAATCAGGCAGGGCAGAGTGTATGATTGCAGGCCCGATGCCCAAAAGAGGCCGGGTAGATGCGTAATTCCAGGAGACATCAATGCATTTTACCACCAAGCAGATTCATGCGGGCGTGAGCCCTGACCCGGTTACCGGATCCATCCTCACCCCGATTTACCAGACTACTACCTATGTGCAAGAGTCCGTGGACCAGTACATGGCCAAGGGTTTTTCCTACTCCCGTTCAGCGAATCCGACGGTTTCGGCCCTGGAAGCGAAGCTGACCGAACTCGAAGGCGGGGCGGCCACCACCTGTTATGGCACGGGTATGTCGGCGGTGCAGGCCGTGATGCTGGCTTTCCTGAATGCCGGTGATCACGCGATCATCTCTGATGTGGCCTACGGTGGTACCTACCGTCTGTGCACCAAGATCCTGAGTCGTTTCGGTGTGGAGTTCACCTTCGCCGACACCTCGAATCCTGAAGAAGTGCGGGCGGCAGTTCGGGACAACACCCGGTTGATTTTCACCGAGACCCCGGCCAACCCGACCTTGAAGCTGACGGACATCGCGGCGATCTCGGCAATAGCCAAGGAGAAGGGTATTCCCCATGCGGTGGATAACACCTTCCTGACGCCTTACTTCCAGCGTCCCCTGGAACTGGGTGCCGACCTGAGTGTGCACAGCACGACCAAGTACATGGATGGCCACAACGCCACCGTGGGCGGGGCCGTGGTGGCAGCCACCAAGGAACTTGATGAAAAAGTGCGTTTCATTCAGAACGCTACCGGCATGATCATGTCGCCAATGGTGGCTTTCCTGACCCTCCAGGGATGCAAGACCTTGTCATTGCGTATTACCCGCCAGTCAGACAATGCCATGGCTATTGCCCGTCACCTTGAATCCCATCCCAAGGTGAAGCAGGTTCGCTATCCCGGTCTGGAATCCTTTGCCCAGCACGAACTGGCCCGCCGCCAGGCTGATGGCTATGGCGCGATGGTCTGGTTTGAGGTTGAGGGTGGAATGCAGGCCGGCAAGAAGCTCATGGACTGCATCGAGCTGTGGAGCCTGGCCGAGAACCTGGGTTCCGTTGAGTCCCTGATCACTCATCCTGTGACCATGACCCATTCGGATGTGGAACCCGAGGAGCGTGCCCGGGTCGGGATCATTGACGGCCTGGTCAGGTTGTCAGTGGGCCTGGAAGACAGCGAAGATCTGATCAAGGCCCTGGATGACGCATTGGCCCAGGTTTGATCTAACCGACAAGTCCTGAAAGGGGTGCCATGGCGAGAGCCTGGCGCCCCTTTTTTTTGGGGTCAGGCTGGAGCTTTCGAGGGGATGGCGGTATACACGGATATATCCATGGCGCTGTCAGGGATACCCTGTTGCGCGATATCCGGCCCCCAGGAGAGAGTGTTAATGCCTGATTTTATTTTCCCGCCGATGCCGCCGGTGTCGGTTGCGATACACGGTCGCGATGCCTGTTTCCCGGTACACCGGGTATATTGCGTGGGCAAGAATTACGCGGAGCATGCCAGGGAAATGGGGTCTGACCCGGACCGGGAAGCACCCTGTTTTTTCTCCAAGCCCGCAGATGCGGTGGTCCCGGGTCTTGGCGAGATTCCCTATCCTCCGGGCAGTAGCAATGTTCACCACGAGATCGAACTGGTTGCGGCGCTGGGAGCAGGTGGGCGGAACCTGAGTCCCGAGCAGGCACTGGACCGGGTGGTGGGTTACGCGGTGGGTGTGGATATGACCCGCCGGGACTTGCAGCATGCCGCCAAGGACCGGGGGCAACCCTGGGATACCGCCAAGGGCTTTGACTACTCGGCGCCGATTTCACCGATTACTATGGTGGAACACGGCTCTGACCTGCAGCGAGGACGGATCTGGATAGAGGTGAACGGCGAGATTCGCCAGGATGCAGATATTTCCGATATGACCTGGAATGTTGGCGAAGTGCTGGCCCAGCTATCCCGGTTGTTCGAGTTGCGGGCCGGGGATTTGGTGTTTACCGGCACCCCTGCGGGCGTCGGACCGGTGAATCCCGGTGATTCACTGCGTGGCGGCGTAGAAGGGCTGCAGGAGATTGACCTGCTTATTACCCCGGTCAGGACCGCAGGGGCGGAAAATGGCGGGATTGATCCCGGTCAAGGCGGGCGCAGCGGTATCGGTGCAGATTGCAGACACTGGCCGGATAAATAGCGGGGGACGGCTCGCGTTTCGGTTTCGCCGGCGCTGTAGGCGGAAAACCCTTATACCCATTCTAAGTTGAATGTCCGATCATTTGAACATTGAAAAAAGGCAGAGATAAACGTGAATAAAGTCATATTTGACCAGGAATTGATCGAGCGTTACGGCGGGCGGGGTCCACGCTATACCTCCTATCCCACGGCTGTGCAGTTCAACTCCGGATTTGGTGAAGCTGATTACAAGGCGGCTGTGGCGCGTACCAATGCGATGCCCATTCCCGATCCACTCAGCATTTATGTGCATATCCCGTTTTGTCATTCGCTTTGTTACTACTGCGGTTGCACCAAGATCGTGACCCGCAACCAGGAGCGCGCGGAGCGTTACCTGGTTCCCCTGTTCAAGGACATCGAATTACAGGCGGAGTTGTTTGATATCGATCGCCAGGTTCAGCAGTTGCACCTGGGTGGCGGTACGCCGACCTACCTGACTCCTGAGCAGATGGGGCGCATGATGGCCAAGTTCCGTCAGCACTTCAATTTGCGACTTGATGGCAAGCAAGAATTCTCGATTGAGATTGACCCACGTACCGCGACTCCCGAGGACATCGCAGGTATGGGCGAGGTGGGTTTCAATCGTGTCAGCCTTGGCGTCCAGGATTTCGATCCGGATGTGCAAAAGGCAGTCAACCGGATCCAGAGCGTGGAAGAAACCCAGGGCCTGATTACCGCTGCCCGCGAGTCGGGTTTCAACTCTGTCTCCCTGGATCTCATTTATGGACTTCCCCTACAGACGGTCAAGACCTTCGACCGCACCCTTGATACGGTGCTGGAGATGCGTCCTGACCGCCTGGCTATTTACAGCTATGCGCATTTACCCCAGATGTTCCGGGCGCAAAAACTGGTCCAGGAAGATCAACTTCCCACTCCTGAGACCAAGCTGGAAATCTTCCGTCGCACTACCGAACGCCTGACCGGCGAAGGCTATGTGTACATCGGAATGGATCACTTCGCACTGGCTAGCGATGAGTTGGTGCAGGCCCAGCAGCGTGGCGAATTGCAGCGTAACTTCCAGGGCTATTCCACCCACGCCAAGTGTGACCTGATCGGTGTGGGCATGAGCGCCATTGGCCGGGTTGGTGACAGCTTCAGCCAGAATGTAAAAGATTTGGGCGTGTACACCTCGATGCTCGAAAAAGGCCAGATGCCTATCGAACGTGGCTACACCATGTCTGAGGATGACCGTATTCGTGCAGCGGTAATCCAGGAAGTCATGTGTCATGGGAAGTTGGACTTTGACGCGGCCTCCGCAAGCCTGGGAATTAACTTCAAAGAGTATTTTGCGAAGGAATTCCCCCAGCTTGAAGTGCTGGATAAGGATGGCCTGATCGACTTGGGTGAAAAAGGATTGCTGGTTACCGAGCGTGGACGTTTGTTGCTCCGGCCTATCGCCATGGTGTTCGATTACTATCTGCAGAATGCACAAGAGAAGCCGAGATTCTCCAAGGTTATTTAGCCCGCTAACAAGAATCTGGAAAAAAGGGGTGCGCAAGCGCCCCTTTTTTGCAATAAGGTGTGATTGATGGATCTTCAATCTAATGAATCGACATTGCTTCGCCAGAACTATCTGTTTGCTGGCCTGCCTCCAGAACACCTGGAAGAGATCATCGGGCGTGCGAGCCTGGTAAATGTCCGGGCAGGCGAGATGCTGTTTAACCGTGGTGAACCGGCCAGTCATTTTTTCCTGGTGGTGGAGGGACGCATCGAGCTGTCGCTGATTTCACCGACTGGCGACAAGAAAATTATTGATGTCATCAGTCCGGGCAACACCTTTGCCGAGGCAATCATGTTTCAGCGCCAGAGCACCTTCCCGGTGGGCGCTTTCGGCATGGAAACCTCCCTGGTTATAAAGATAGAGAACCAGCGTTACCTTGCGGCCCTGAACGAAAACGCCCAGGCCTGCCTGGCATTGCTGGGCGACGTGTGCCGCAGGTTGCACTGGCAATTACAGGAAATCGAAAACCTCAGCATCACCAATGCGACCCATAGATTAGTGCGCTTCCTGGTGGACCAGTTGAAAATGAGCGGTAAAAACCAGGGGACCATCGAGCTGGACCTGTCTCGGCAGGTGATCGCCGCCAAGTTGTCGATCAAGCCCGAGACCTTGTCACGCCTGTTGCGCAGGCTGGTGAATGAGCAAGTGCTGGAGGTGCAGGGACGGCAACTGAAGGTGCTGGATGTGGCGGGTCTCAAGCGCTTTGAGTAGTGCGGTGAAATAACCGGGAGTCGCGGCAGTTGGGCGTCATGGCCCCGGGCTTTTTGTGGGCTCCCTGGTCGCGGGTATGAATCATTACCGGGGCTGCGTGTCCTGCTACACTGTGCCACCTGTTCTAAGCCGATACGGGCGCAATCATGAAAGTGATAGTTGGAATATCCGGGGCGAGCGGCGTGATCTACGGGATCCGTTTGCTGGAAGCCCTGGGGCAAGCACCCCAGGTGGAAACCCACCTGGTACTCAGTGCGACCGGGAAACTTAATATCACGCTGGAGACCGGGTATTCGGTGGCCGATGTAGAAGCCCTGGCTAACACCGTGCATAACGACCGCAACCTTGCCGCCAGTATTTCCAGCGGCTCATTCAGGTGTGATGCGATGGTGGTCGCGCCGTGCTCCATGAAGAGTCTCTCCGGGATTGTGAATTCGTACTCGGATACCCTGCTGACCCGGGCTGCGGATGTGACGCTGAAGGACAGGCGCCCGTTGATTCTTGTGCCGCGGGAAACACCCCTGCACCTGGGGCACTGCAAACTGCTTTACGAGGCCGCCCAGCTGGGCGCAATCATCGCCCCGCCCATGCCGGCTTTTTATAACAAGCCTACAAGTGTCGAGGACATCGTCGACCACACCGTGGGGCGATTACTGGATTTGCTTGGTTTGGAATCCGGGTTGGCTCGTCGCTGGGACGGCGCCTGACAGGGCTAGTTGGTTGCCTGCTTGGTAGCGTACTGCTTGCCCCACACTTCACCATTGAAGATCTGGATCGTGATCACCGCGTCGCGGCTTTCCCAGGTGGCCAGGGTTCCTGAGAATCCACCCAGGTCGATACTGTCTGCGCTATCAGGTTCACCCAGGATGTCGTAAACCCGGGCCTCGGTCATGCCGCTCTCTATTTGCTCGTAATTGCTCATGGACACCGGTTCCGTGCAGCCGACCATCAGCAGTGCTACGAGAATGGCTAGCAATAGACGAGGGGTGTTCAAGAAGAAGGCTGGCACGTGTGGCTCCGCAATCAAATATCTGGATAGCCAGTGTATCCCCCCATGCAGGTTGGGGGGAACCGGATATTGCGGGTATTTTTTACGCCGCTTTTAATTTATCCACGGATTCGCGTCGCCACTTTGCGTCCTGGACCAGGAAAGTTGCCAGCTTTTCAAACAAGCGTGGATAGAACTCATCGTGGTGTGTTTCCACCACCTGGTCGGCGGCAGAGGGGAACCAGCGCAACATGTGCCGTTCAAGAAAATCTCGCTGGACCATGGCGTAAGAAATCGCTGATTCTCTATCTGAAAGAGCTTCCCGCAAGCTGATGACTTTCATGAAACCCAGTTCCACCGAAAGGTGATCTGCACTGCGGCCCCCGTATTCGAAGGGGCGGTAACCGAAGTAGTCATAGATACGTTTGATTTCATCTTTGGTCCCAACCGGAATGGCTGAGCCGACTTCTTCCTGTATCGGAATGCGCAGGTCCCGCTCGTCGTCGCCAAACAGTTCACGATAGTTCTGCTGCATTTCTTCCGGGAGAGTCTCACGGTGCATTACCACCAGTTCTTCCAATCCATCCAGGTCCAACTCAAGGGTGTTCCGGCCATTCTTTAGTGCCTGCAGGCTTTCCTGCTCCCAACCGAAAGGCACTTTGCCGGCGCATTCAATTGGCGAGCGCACGAGTTGCGAGTACAGGTTGTAGATATGAGTTCGCAACAGGCTGACTTCGGCGAGTTCACGGGCTGGATGCAAGGAGGTCGAAATGTTCGGGGCTGCATCGTTTGAAAAACTTGTGCTCATAAGGTTGTTTCTTGGTTTGGTTTTTGTAACCCGCTGGGGCGAGGCGAATCCGTACTCTCAAACAGAATGGTGTTCTCAAGCTCAGACTAGCCCTTGCAGAGGCGCTTGCGTAGCTGGCTCTTGTGCTTATCAGCTTTCGGAAATTACTTAAGAATCAGTAATTAGGGACTGTGCTGGATCAGAAGGTAGGCGGTGTGCACACAGTGACCAGTACGCACTCCTTGCTGCCCGTATTGCGGAAACGGTGGGGAGTCCTGCTGTCAAACAGGAAGGCGTCTCCGGGGCCCAGTACCTGGCTGTCATCGCCAACGGTGACTTCCAGGTGGCCACTGAGGATTACCCCACCTTCCTCGGCCTCGTGGCTGAGCATGGAATTGCCGGTGTCGGCCCCGGGTGCGTAGCGCTCGTAGAGAATCTGCAGTCGACGATTTGCCAGGTCGGAGCCCACTTGCAGGAAGGAAATCGGGCCGCTTCCGATCTGGGTAAGGTCGTCGTGGTGGAAAAACACCTGGGTCTGTTGCTTGGGCTCATGGCTGAAGAATTCGCTCATGGACACCGGGATGCCTTCCAGGATGCGCCGCATCAGCCCCATGGAGGGGTTGCTGCGGCCGTTTTCGATAAGAGAAATCATGGCGTTGCTGACGCCGCTACGCTTGGCCAGTTCTCGCTGGGACAGGCCGTGGCGTTTGCGAACCTCTCGTAATCGTCTGGCAAGATCTTGCATAAGGCGTTAAACCGTTAAATATAGTTAAACATTAATCATTGGCTTCCTATATAAAACAATGACTTAAAAAAATCCATTTAAATATTGTTAAATTTTTTGAATCGTTTAGCCTATACGGCTTCCATTCTTGTGGCTCAACCCCGCAATTTTAAAGAGGACGACCTGTCATGAGTGTCTCTGGCGAACAGAACCTGAACGCATTTTGGATGCCCTTCACGAGCAACCGCTCGTTCAAGAAAAACCCGCGCATGATCGAGCGCGCACAGGGCATGTATTACTACACCTCTGACGATCGCGAGATTCTCGATGGCATTGCCGGGTTGTGGTGCTGCAATGCCGGCCACGGCAATCCGCACATTGTCGAGGCGGTGCAAAACCAGGTGGCCAAGCTGGATTACGCCACGGCCTTTAACCTGGGACATTCCAAGGTGTTTGAGTTGGCTGAACGGGTCACTGACCTGGCGCCCGAGGGAATGGATCACGCCTTCTTCGTGAACTCCGGATCCGAGGCAGTGGATACGGCGCTGAAGATGGCGCTGGCCTATCACCGTATCCGTGGCGAGGGCTCTCGCACCCGCCTGATCGGTCGTGAGCGCGGTTATCACGGCGTGGGTTTTGGCGGAATTTCTGTGGGCGGTATTGTCGCCAACCGAAAGATGTTCGGCACCTTGCTCGCTGGCGTGGATCACATGTCCCACACTCATAACCTGGAGAAGAATGCCTTCACCAGGGGACTGCCTGAGTGGGGCGATCACCTGGCGGATGACCTGGAGCGCATGGTTGCGCTGCATGACGCCTCGACTATTGCCGCTGTTATCGTCGAGCCTATCGCCGGATCTACCGGTGTGTTGATGCCGCCCAAGGGCTATTTGCAGCGCCTGCGTGATATCTGCGACAAGCACGGCATCTTGCTGATTTTTGACGAGGTGATCACCGGTTTCGGGCGCACCGGCAAGGCATTCGGTTCCGAACGTTTTGGTGTTACTCCCGACCTGATTACCATGGCCAAGGGTTTGACCAGCGGCGTGGTGCCCATGGGCGGTGTGATTGCCGGCAAGCATATTTACGACACGTTCATGACCGGACCAGAAAACATGATCGAGTTTTTCCACGGCTACACCTATTCGGGTCATCCGCTGGCCGCTGCTGCCGGTCTGGCCACCATGGATGTGTACCACAAGGAAGGCTTGTTTGAGCGCGCCCTGGAAATGGAGCCGCGCTGGGGAGACGCCATTCATAGTCTGAAAGGCCTGCCCAATGTCATCGATCTTCGTAACCTGGGCTTGATTGGCGCTGTCGAACTGGAGCCGATTCCCGGTCAGCCCACCAAGCGGGCCATGGATGTATTTGCGCGCTGCTTTGATGATGGGCTGTTGATCCGCACCACC
>Ga0102810_1000280_pt1 | contig 18043 bp, 16 predicted proteins | sample ColrivemetaGS573_FD_84506 | JGI IMG/M metagenome (GOLD analysis project Ga0102810, IMG submission 84506) | Estuarine microbial communities from the Columbia River estuary - Ebb tide ETM metaG S.573 | ecosystem: Environmental > Aquatic > Marine > Intertidal zone > Estuary | place: USA: Columbia...
ATTTCATTAAAATTAAGAGGAAAAAATGAGATGAAATTACTTCAAAAAAACACTAACATTATTTATTAAAACCTAAATAACAATAAGTTCAATTTCATCTTTAGCATATTTCTTACATATTTTTTCTAAAAAAATTTATCATATCTTAATCAGTTATTTGACGTTACTTTTACTAATGTATTTTATTTATTACTAGTGAATCAATTTTTGAAATGCTTTTGCCAAGTCTATCATAAATTGGCAAAAGTCTTTCGGTATGTTCAATTAATTCAACAAGAAGGTTTGTGAACTTTTCATTCTTTAAAAATATATTATGGGATGGATTTATATTTTTAGGTAAATTAGAAAAATCAAATTTTAAGGTTTTACCATATAGAAATAAGTCTATTGAATCTTTTTTAGCCAAAATTTCTAGTTTGTTTATATTATCATTTAAAAAAGGACTTAAATGATTATCTACAAAGTTATTTTGTAGGTCTTCATAAGAAGCTAAAAGTTGCAAGTTTAGATTAAATGCTGTTAGCTCATTTCGTAATTCTTTAGATTTTAAAAGATTAAATTTACCGGATGTTATTAATTCATCATAAATATTAGTGATATTTGATTTTCCTACCAAAAAACGTTTGGTTATTGAATTTAAATTCTGATAAATTTCCTCTGATGTTGTATATAAAGTTGAGTTTGAGCTAACCATAATTAATTGCTCCGCAGCATTAATTATATTTTCATATCGACTTACTCCAATTGATTGTTGAAACAAATTTGTTTCCATTTTTTTAGAGATAGCATTTAATAAAATTATTTCTTCTTTTGAGTTCAACCTGTTTTGGTTCCAATTATTAATCTGTAATGCAATTAAAATCCCTATTACCACCAATACAATTTCGCCAATGGCATACCTTACATATTTTATTGGCCTATTATCATTGGCGTATTTTTTACGTATTTTTCTGAAGAAATTTATCATTGCTCTAAATGCTTATAATTTTGATCTAAATACTTAATAATGCTATCAGCCTTTTTTTGAACGTCCATTAACCTTCTATCAAAAAAGATTGCTGTACTACTAATAAACCTACATAATGGTAAAACCCTTTTGTCGTTAAAAATTGCAGTGTACACTTTTTTATTTGGGACTTCAGGTGATTTAGTGGGAAAGAATTTTTTATGATCCATATCTGTAAAGAGTTCATATTTTAATTTTCGGAGTTCAAGTCGACCAGGATTTGCAGAATTTGTGAAATTGGTTGAAACACCATTAAAGTCATTGTAATAATTTTGAAGCATATTTAAAAGTTTAGGATCTGGAAACTCCGATAGAACCCCAGATGAGCTGAGATAATCCCAAGTAGTTTTGTGATCTGAAATTATTGGAGTTGTTGTAAATTCATTAAAACTTAAAATAAATTTAAGAGAATCTAAAATTAAATGTTCTTCAGATTCCATTATTGGCAGTATATAATTTCCAGATTCAATTTGATTGTTTAGCGAATTAATTATTTTATTTAATAGAAGTTTATCAGCTTTTATATCATCTTTAATGGACTGAATATTTATAAGCATTAGTTCTTTGCTTTTACGTTGTTCATTCCAATTATTAATTTGTAATGCAATTAAAATTCCAATAACCACCAATACAATTTCACCAATAGCGTAGCTAAAGTATTTTAAAGGTCTGTTATCGTCAGCCATTTTTTTACGTATTTTTCTAAAAAAATTTATCATTGTTGTTTTTCGGTTTTTAAAATTAAAAATGAATCATCCATTACATTTCCAGTAAGAATTAAGTTTTTAAATGGAGAAGCAACCGTAGAGGCTGACATTAATTTGCCATCATTTAAAAAGACTTGTTCAATAGTATAATCGTTTTTACCACGATAATTTATTTTTATAATTTCTGAAGGGGAAGTATCTTTTTTGCCTTTTGCATAGGAGGCAAACCTTAATAAATTTGGGTGTGCACCAATCCAAAGATTTCCTTCTGTATCGAATTCAATATTATCTACACCAGTTCCACAAGAAATATCTTCAATAAATGTTAACGAGCCGTCTTTTTCTGTTTTATAAACTTTTACCAAAAATTTTCTGGGTGAGGCCATAAAAATTAAATTGCGTTTTGCATCAAAATTTATTCCATTAGCATAAGCAATTCCATTGGCTACTTCTTTAAAATTTTTACCATCAAAGTAAATAACGTTTGATAATGAAAGTCCTAAATAATCTTCAAACAAGCGCCCAATACCTTTTGTATATTTGTGATCATTGGTAAAATAAAATTGGTTTTCGTTTATTAAAACAACATCATTCGGACTATTAATCAACGGATTTTCTATTGTTTTTTCATAGGTTAAGTTTTTACCATTCAAATTAAAAACCTCTAAAGAATGTCCTTTTGCAGTATGATTTACAGCCATTATTTTATAAGTACTATCAATTTTTAACATTGAAATACCATGTGGCGCAAAAGGTTTCGAAAAATTAGTTGTTAGTGGTATTACATTAAAATTTCCACTTTCTAATTCCATATAAAATAAGCCACCAAAATCTTCCTTGTTTTCACTAAAAAAATTTCGTTTTGTAGATGAAATTATTGCAAAATCTTCTTGTGGACTAATGGTTATATCTTCTGCTCCTGGTAGTGGTATTTTTTTAATAATTTCACCTTCAAATTTGTTTTCAACGGTTCTAAAAAAACCTGTTGAAATAAATATATTAGCAATAAATACAAAAATAAGCACAATAAGAATCAGACTAATTCTCTTGAATAGTTTCATAAATCAATTTTGATATTTTTAGTTAATAATGCTATCTAGTTGATAACAAGTTTGTTAAAAATACACAAAAGATTTTAAATAGAAATGGAGTTGAAATTTAATTTTTCTAATAAATGCAACTACTTTTTTAACAATTTAGTTAGCATTCCAATTTGTCCTAAATGATAAATATCGTGATGTAACATTCCTTCAATTAAAAAGAAATATTTATAATAATTTTTATAATCATTATCATAATAAGTTTCATTTAAAAAACTGTCATCTTTTTGTTGAAGCAAATTAATAATTTCAGTTAAGCTATTATCATAATCTGTTTTGATTTTTTTCCAGCCAAATTTTTTTAATTGATCAATAGTTAACCAATTTTCTTCACTTTCATCAGTTAACAAACCCTTTCTAGTTTTAATTTTTAAAATGGCTTCTTGCCTCCAAAATGTTAAATGAGAAATTAATTCTGCAACACTGTGTAAATCAGGTATTGGTCTTGAAAAAAAATTATTTTCATTTAACAAATCCAGTTTTTTTTTATAACTCACATTTAACCAAACTTGTCCGTCTTGAATTTCTTTAAATTGCCTTATAAAATTATTGATTAAGGTTTTCATATTTTTGATAGATTAAAAAAATCATTAATTAAGTATTATATATTAGTAAAGATATATGGTTTTTTTAATTTAGCGATAACCGTAATATCATGAGATTTAAAATTATATTACTTCTTTTCTTTATATATTCATTAAGTTTAAATGCTCAGCTGCCTGAAGAGTTTGTTTATATTAAGGATGAAATACCAACTATTAAGATTGAGCTTCGTTATTTTTCTGAAAATAATTTTGTTGGAACTGTAATTGATGGATATAAATCAGGAAGTCCTATATTAACTAAAGAGGCAACCGCTATTTTAAAAAAGGTTCAAAATATATTAAGAAAACAACAGTTATCACTTAAAATTTATGATGGATACAGACCACAACGAGCTGTAAATCATTTTTGGAAATGGGCGAAAAACACAAATGATACTATCACTAAATCATATTATTACCCCAATGTTGCTAAAAAAGATTTATTTAAAGAAGAATATATAGCTACACGATCAAGGCATAGCAGTGGGAGCACAATAGATGTTACCTTAGTAGATTTGAATACAAACCAGGAACTAGATATGGGAACTCCTTATGATTTTTTTGGACCTGAATCCTGGGTAAATTTTGATGGAATAACAGAGTTACAAAAAGAAAATAGAATGCTATTAAAAACTGTGATGAACAATTTTGGATTTGTTAGTTATCCAAAAGAATGGTGGCATTTTACACTTTATAATGAGCCCTATAAAAATCAATACTTTGATTTTGTAGTTGATTAATGATGTAAAAAATTATATAAAAAAAGCCTATCAAAACTGATAGGCTTTTGTAAAAAATTAAGAAGTATATATTAAATTACTTTTACATTTACTGCGTTTAATCCTTTTTTACCTTCCTGTAAATCAAATTCAACTTCATCGCCTTCACGAATTTCGTCAATTAATCCAGAAATGTGAACAAAATGTTCTTTGTTTGAACCTTCTTCTGTTATAAATCCGAAACCTTTAGTTTCATTGAAGAATTTTACTGTTCCTTTACTCATGTTAAAAAAATTTATATTAATTATATTTTATGGTGCAAAGATGATGCCAAATAATGAGATGTCCTAAATAATAGTTATTTATTTTTCATAGCTGAAATAATTAATTTTAGGGGCATTTTTTTATGGGAAATCTGAAATCAATTATTAGAAATTTTTTAAAATCGATTGCAGAATAAAGTGTAATAATTTGTAATTCAGTATTTTACCATTATTTTTTAAATACAAATGAAATTAACCTTGGAATTTCAATTTCATTTTCTTCATCAAACCATTCATTTATTTCTATTAATTCAAAACTATTATTTTTAGCAATTGAAGTAAATTCAGAAATATGATGGGTATAAACTTCTAATTCTTCAGTGCCATTTTCTGTTTCATATCTTGCTTTTGATCCGTAATATTGCTTAAAAGGGTGCAATTCAGAGATGAAAAAAAAACCATTAGGTTTTAATGCTTTATACGCTTCTTTAAAAATAAAATCTAAATTTTGTATGTGCTCAAGAATTAAACTACAAGTTATTAAATCTGCAAAGTCGCTATTAATATCCCAAATTTTGGTTATATCAGCTTTTTTAAATGTTACTTTACTATTGACTATTTTTTCTTCGGCTTTTTTTAACATTTCTTCAGAAAAATCTAAAGCAATAATACGTGCTGCTTTTTCTATAAGCCAAATTGTATTTTTTCCTGTACCACAACCTAGTTCCAATACATTATTAAAATTATACTTTGAAAGGGTATTTATAGTTGCTTTTTTATCTAAATCTCGAGTTTTGTTATTGTTGGTGTCATATTGTTTTGCCCAAGAATTGTAAGATTTTTCTATACTCATTATAAAATTTTATTTTCAATTCAAACTTCTATAGAAGTTCAATTATAAAAATTGATAAAAATCATTGTAATTTATAAAATTAATTCCTCAAATTGATTAGCATCATTGTATAAATTCATAAAATTATATTTTTTTGATTAAAAGTAAATTATGTATTTAATCGGTTTTTTGATACTGTTTTTTTTTCTGATAATTTACTTGTTAATGGTGCCAATAGTATTTTGTATAGATACACAAACCAATGAGTATTACATTAAAATAAAGGGTTTAGCAAAGGTGAGCGTTGAAGGAGATGCAAGAAGTGTTTTAAGGTTAAAAATGAATGTATTTTTTTTTAAGTACTATTTCTATCCATTAAAATACAAGTTTAAAGAAAAAAAGAAAAATTCGGGAGATAGAAATATGATTGAAATCATTAAAAAAGATGGGTTTAGAAAAGGAATACGGATTTTAAAATCATTTAAGGTGAAAAAACTTCTTTTAGATATTGATACTGGAGATTGTATTTTGAATGCAAAGTTATTCCCCGTATTTGCATTATTGAATTATTATGTTGGGAATTTTAGTGTCAATTTTGAGAATAGAAATCAGATGGTCTTGTATATTCAAAACAGACCAATAAATATAATTAAATCATTTATTAACATTTAAAAATCAAGATTATGGAATTACATTTTGAAGAATTATTAAAACAGATAACAGACTTTATGAAGACTGAAGCGAACACAGATACAGTAGTAGGTAAGCAATTTGATTTAGGCGAATTTAAATGTGTGCCAGTTATTAAGGTTGGTATGGGATTTGGATCTGGTGGAGGTGATACTCAATCTAAGAAAGTTACAAAAGGAGAAGGTATGGGTGCTGGAGCTGGAGTTGGTATTGAACCAATTGGTTTTTTAGTAACCAAAGGAGATCACATTTCTTTCCTTGAAGCAGGTAAAACTCACGGACTTGCTGCTTTATTTGAAAAAGTACCAGACTTAGTTGAAAAAATTATTAAAGAAAGAAGTAGAGAAAAAGTTGAAGCTTAATTCTAAATATTTTGAGCTGGTTAAATTTAAAATTGAGTAAGTTTTATTTATAATAGTTAAAACTTACTCAATTTTTTCAATTTATTTAAAAATTAATAAACTATTTAATAGAATTGCAAAACGGAATTAATTTATTCATACTATAGTTATATCTAGTATTACAATTATTAATGTCGCCGTCATATCTTATGTCTTTTATAACTCCTAAATTATAAATTCCCTTTCCTTTAGCCATGTTTTCTAATTTTTTCAATGCTTTTATAGAAAGTTTTTTATACAATGGATCCAAAATTTCACATTGTTCTATAATTGCTTGATTTTTATCCCAATTCTTGGCTTCATTTCCTTTTAAAGGCTCTTTCGAAAAATAGAGTTCTTTTAATTTTGGAAATGAATATTCAAATACTTTTTGAGACCCTTCTTGTGCAAACTCAATAACCTCATTGTTTCTTACAATAGTAAAACGAATAAAGCTGATTTCAGTTTTAGATAGTTCATTCGCTATTATATAAGCTGCATGAACCCATTTAATTTCATCTCCTTTATTATCTAATTCTATTTTAATGAAGAGGTAAAAATCACGTATTTGTTGAATTGTTTTGTATTTTAAATAAGCGTCATTTTCTAAATTAAATCTATTTGCATTTTCCCAAACCTTAGTCTGATTCTTTCTATCTTTTTTTAACCAGTATCCTTCTTTAAGTATTAAATTTCCGGTTTCTTTTTGGTATGTTTTTAATCTTTTCCATTCTTGTGAAAAACTACCAAGGGAGTTTATAAATATTAGGAAACATAAACTTCTTAATAATGCAGCTTTCAATTGCTAGTTATTTTAATATTGATGAAAAGAATCTGAAACAAATTCCAATACTTTTGGTAATGATGCACGCCAATAAGTCCAACTATGTCTACCGTCTCTAACTCTATATTCATGTGGAATTCCTTTTTTTGTCATCGCAATATGAACAAGGCTATTCCCTTCAAATAAAAAATCATCATCTCCACAATCTATATACCATCTAACGCTTTTTATTTTTTCACTATCTAATTTATTGATTAATGAAATTGCATTGTGATTTTCATAATATTGCTGAGTTTTCTCTTCAGAATAAGTTTTATTGCCATTTAAAAAACGCTGTTTAAAGTTTTCAATAGAAAGTTCTCCAACATAACCGCTTAAAGGACAGGCTGATGAGAATAGTTCAGGATGGTGTAAAGCATACATAAAAGAGCCACCACCACCCATAGATAGCCCCGAAATAGCTCTAAATCTTTTTTTACTTTTTATACGGTATGTTTTTTCTACATGCGGAAGCAATTCTTTAAAAAAGTAATCTTCATAATTCCAATTGCCATCTATTGTATTAAAATATCCAATTCTCTCGGTATTTGCATCTGGCATCACAATTATCATTGGTGTGGCAGTTCCATTTTTAATCGCTTCATCTGTAATTCTTAAAACTTCACCAAATTGAACCCAGCCCGTTTGGTCATCTCCCATACCGTGTAATAAATATAAAACAGGGTAACTTCTTTCAGATGTTTCATAATCGGGCGGCAAATAAATTGCAAATTTCCTTTCAGATTTTAAAATAGTGCTTTTCATTAATAAATTGTCATAAACTTTACCGCTTTGTGATAATGAAATTGAAGATACTAAAAGCATTATTATTAAAAGATAACTTAATTTTTTCATAATTTATTCCGTTAAAGTTTTTGTGTTAATTGGTGTTTTTTTTGCCGAAGCCCATTCAGACCAAGAACCATCATAAATCGCAGTTTTATTATCGCAAACCATTTCATTCGCAAGCATTAATATGCAGGCTGTAATTCCTGAACCACAACTAAAAATGAGCGATTTATTTGAAATTTCAGGTGATGTAAAAATTTTGGTTAGTTTTTCTTTAGATTTAAATTTTGTATTGTTCAAAACATTGGTATATGGTAAATTTAACGAGTTAGGAATATGACCACTTTTTAAACCTGCTCTAGGATCCGGAGCAGTTCCGTTAAATCTTCCTTCGGATCTTGCATCAACAACTAGCTCATTTTCGGTTGTTAAATTAGATTTAATCTCGTTAATATTTCTAACCATCTCGGGATTAAAAGTTGCCTTAAAATTTCCTAATTGATACTCTTTTTTCTGAAAAGATACTAATTCAAAACCTTCATTTTTCCAAGCAGGAAGTCCACCGTTTAAAACAGCAATATTAATATGTCCCATAATTTTAAACATCCACCAAGTTCTTGGACTGGTATAAATTCCTAAATTATCATAAACAACAATTTTACTTGAATTATTTATTCCAAGTTTTCGGCATTCCTTTTCAAAATCTTTGGGATTTGGAAGCATGTTTGGCAAATCAGAATGATGGTCGCTAAATGTATTTTTTAAATCGAAAAAACGTGCATTCTCAATTTGTAAATTTTCAAATTCACTTTTAAGATTGGTTTTATTTTCATTTTGACTTGCATCTAAAATAATTAAATCTTTATTCTTTAAATTTTTATGAAGCCATTTGGCTGATACAATAGTGCTCTTCATTAATACACATTATTTTTTTATTAAAGGATTTTGTAAAGATAGTATGAATTCTGTATCAAAAAGTTATATTTTAAGACTGTTTTTTATTGTTAAGTTATATTTCTTATAGTTTTATTAAAATTGTATAAATGCTATTGGTAATTATCAATTTAGTATTATTCTATATTAAGTGAGTATGGAAAATGCTTAAAAAAAATGTTTATTTTTAACAATCTTATTAAATTCATTAATTTAAATATAATTCCATGTATAAAATGAAAAACAATGGTTGGATAATTGCATCCTTCCTGGCCATATTTTTTATGGTATCTTCTCAACAAATAGAAGCACAAAACAAAAAAAAGAAATCAGACAAAACATCTAATCAATTTGAATTGGATGATAAAATGTTAAATATGTTTAGTTTTAGAAGTATTGGACCTGCTGCTTATTCAGGACGTATTTCTGATTTAGCAGTAAACCCAGAAAATACTTCAGAATACTATGTAGGAGTGGCTTCTGGAGGTTTGTGGAAAACCATAAATCACGGTACTACATTTGAACCAATTTTTGATGATCAAAAAGTTTTTTCAATTGGTTGTTTAGCTATGGATCCAAATAATTCTAATGTTGTTTGGGTTGGTACTGGTGAAAATAACACGCAGCGTAATTTAGCCTATGGTGATGGTGTTTATAAAACTACAGACGGTGGAAAATCTTTTACAAATATGGGGTTAAAAACAAGCTCTCAAATTGGTAAAATAATGATTGACCCAAGAAATAGTAATGTTGTTTATGTTGCAGCTCAAGGACAAGCTTGGGGACCAGGTGGTGAGCGTGGATTATACAAAACAATTGATGGAGGAAAAACTTGGAATAGAGTTCTTGAAATAGGAGAGTATACCGGTGTTTCTGATTTGGAAATGGATCCGAGAAATCCAGATATTTTATATGCTACTTCACATCAACGTGAAAGAAGAGTGTATTCTAAAATTGATGGAGGACCAGAATCTGCCATTTATAAATCTGAAGATGCAGGTAAAACATGGAAAAAACAAACAAATGGATTGCCAAAAGGGGATGTTGGTAGGATAGGAATAGCACTTTCTCCTGCTAATCCAAATATTATTTATGCGGTTATTGAATTGCCAGACAATAAAGGTGGTTTTTATCGATCAACAGATATGGGGGAGAGCTGGGAGAAAAGAAGTGATAAAGTTTCTAGTAGCCCACAATATTATAATGAAGTATATGCAGATCCAATAAATCAGGATAGAGTAATATTAATGGATACCTATAATGGTCGTTCAGATGATGGTGGTAAAACTTGGGAAAACATTGAAGGAAGAAATAAACATGTTGATAATCATGCTTTATGGATAGATCCTTCGGATACTAACCATTATATTGCCGGTTGCGATGGTGGAATTTATGAAACTTTTGATAGTGCTAAAACCTGGCAGTTTAAAAGCAACTTACCAATAACTCAATACTATCACGTACGAACGGATAACGATTTTCCTTTTTACAATGTATATGGAGGAGCTCAAGATAATGGTTCTTGGTTTGGACCTTCTCAAACACATAGAAGATCTTTAGTAAATGCTGATTGGACATATACTATTGGTGGAGATGGATATTTATCTATTCCAGATCCAAATAATCCTGATATTCATTATTGTGAATCTCAATATTGTGGATTAAGACGTTATGATAGAACTACTGGAAATAGTATTTCTATTAAACCTCAACCAACTATAGATGAAGAATATAATTGGAATTGGAACACCCCGTATTTTATAAGTCCATTTAACTCAAAAACCTTATATGTAGGTTCCCAATATGTTTTAAAAAGTACAGATATGGGTGGAACTTGGAAAAAAGTTAGTGGAGATATGACGCGTGGTATCGATCAAAATACCTTACCAATGATGGGTAAAATGTGGCCACCTGAAGCTGTTGCTAAAAATATGTCAACTTCAAAATTTGGAAATATTTTTGCTTTAACAGAGTCTCCTTTAAAACAAGGTCTAATTTATGTTGGAACAGATGATGGATTAATTTGGGTTACAGAAAATGATGGTGAAAAATGGGATCGTTTTGATTCTTTTGCTGGGGTGCCAAATATGACATTTGTGAATTATATTACACCTTCTCAACACAATGAAAATGTAGTTTATGCTTGTTTTGATGGAAGAAAAAATAGTAGTGATTTTACACCATATTTAATAAAAAGTACTGACAAAGGAAAAACATGGACATCTATTGCTTCAAATCTTCCTTCAGGAACAGTTTATTGTATTCAAGAAGATCACTTAAATCCTAATATATTGTTTATTGGAACAGAGTGGGGAGTGTGGACAAGTATTGATGGAGGTAATAAATGGGTTCAAATAAAAAAAGGAATTCCAACTATACAGGTGAAAGAATTAACTATTCAAAAACGAGAAAATGATTTAGTAGTTGCAACTTTTGGTAGAGGTTTTTATGTGTTAGATAATTACTCATCTTTAAGAGATTTAAGTGAAGAGGTTTCAAAAAAAGAGGCTCATTTATTTGATGTAAATGAAGCATTATTATATTTCCCTTCAAGTAATTTAAACTATCAGGGTGATGTTTATTTCAAAACAGATAATCCAACTCCTGCTGCCACATTTGAATATTATATTAAAAACGGATTTGAAAGTTTAAAACAAAAACGTATTAAAAGAATGAATGCTGCTGAAAAAGCGGGTACTGCATTTATTTATCCTACTGAAGAAGAATTGTTAGCAGAGGAGAATGAAGTTAAACCTGATTTAATCTTTACAATTTACAACGCAGAAGGTGCTATTATGAGAAAAATATCCGCTCCTTTAAGGAAAGGTTATAGCAGTACTAATTGGGATTTGAGCTATTTAACAAATCGCGGAACGAAAGTTCCACCAGGAACTTATAAAGTAGCAATTGACAAAAATATAAACGGTGTTTTTACAAGATTGGTTGATCCACAAGAGTTTACAGTTAAATCATTACCAAATGCACTTGGAACTCCAAATTATGAAGCTAATTTTAATTTCTTAAAAGATGTAAACGATTTAAATGCTCAGGTAACTTCTGTAAGAGGGAAAATAGATGTTTTGAATACGGGTTTAAAAAGTATGAAAACAATACTTGAAAATACTCCTGTTGAAGGAAATGTGCTTGTTAAAAAAATAAATGATTTACAAGATGAAGTTGATGCTGTTGCTAAGGTTATAGCTGGAGGGTTTGGAGCTAAAAATTCTGTATCAAGTAGATTAAGATACGCATTATATACTTCGTCTTCAGCTCAAGTAGATATTACAGGAGCTCAAAAAGAGCAATTCGAAATTGCAAATAAAGATTTTGAAAGTCAAATATCGAAGTTTAATAATTTATATGAAGTTGAAATTCCAAAATTAGAAAAAGAGTTTGAAGCTGCAGGAGGTGTTTTATTTAACAACCCACCTACAAGAAGACGTTTTTTTGAAGAATAAAATTTCAAGAAGTATTTAATTTAAAAAAGAGGCTGTTTTACTTTTGTACAACAGCCTCTTTTAAGTTTTAAAATAGATTTTATTCTATGTTATTTTTTAGATTCAGGTGAAATATATTTGTAAACCAAACCAGCTAAAATTGCACCAATAATAGGTGCTAACCAAAACAGCCATAGTTGGCTTAATGCCCAATCTCCAACAAAAATAGCTTGACTGGTACTTCTTGCAGGATTTACAGAAGTATTAGTAATAGGAATACTTATAAGGTGAATAAGTGTTAAGCCTAAACCAATTGCTAATCCAGCTAAATATTTTGGCGCTTTTGAATGTGTGGCTCCTAGTATTATTATTAAAAACATAAATGTCATAACAATTTCAGTAATAAGAGCTGCCTGCATATTAAAGCCGCCTGGAGAGTGCTCCCCATAACCATTAGCAGCAAAACCGCCAATGTCAAATCCATCTTTTCCAGATAAAATTAAATAAATAATTCCAGCTCCGGCTATTCCTCCCAACACCTGTGCTCCAATGTAAGGTAATAAATCTTTTTTATCAAAACGACCACCAATCCATAAACCAACTGAAACGGCTGGATTTAAATGACATCCTGAAATGTGTCCAATAGCATATGCCATTGTAACTACTGTTAAACCAAATGCTAATGCTACACCAGCAAATCCAATTCCTAAATCTGGAAAAGCTGCGGCAAATACAGCGCTACCACAACCTCCTAGTACTAACCAGGCTGTACCAATAAATTCTGCTACTAATTTTTTCATATAAAATATTTTAAGTTAAAGGGCTAGTTGACCAAATATAACAGATTTTATTTTAGAAAAATAAAATCCTTTCCTATTTTTGAAAAAGGAAAGGATTTTTATAAATGATTTTTACTAGTTTTTGAAGTAAAAAACGTACTATTTAGTAGCTTAATTTTATTTATAAAGCTCTTTGTAATATTGATCAGCCATTCTATTACTTGTAAATTCAGGAATTACATCTGTAATACTATTAAATACAATTTCTTGCCATTTTTTAGGTTTATCATAATAAGTAGGCAGTACTTTGTTTTCAAGAATATCAAAAAGATTTGCACAATCTTCCTCATCTTGTTCCCAAACTGGTCTTTTATAATCTAATTCAGGTAACACAAAACAGTTTTCTCCATTTTTTTCAAATTCTGGAATCCATCCATCATTAATAGAAACGTTAACAGAACCGTTAAATGCTGCCGTCATACCACTTGTTCCTGAAGCTTCACGTGTAATTCTTGGTGTGTTTAACCAAATATCTGAACCACATTTAAGTTGCTTGGATAAATTAATTTCATAACCGGTTAAAACAGCAAGGTTTTTTCTTTTCTTTGAAAAATTTACTAAGTGATTAAAAATATCAATTGCATAGAAATCATAAGGGTAAGGTTTTCCTGCCCAAATAATTTGTACTGGATATTTTTCGTTTGAAAGTAACTTTTCAAATCGCTCAAGATCGTATAAAAACATATCTGCTCTTTTGTACCCGGCAAAGCGTCTCGCCCAAACAATTGTTATTACATTAGGATCAAATCTTTTTTGAGTTTGATTTAAAACAACGTCAAACAATTCTTTTTTAAGTTCCGTTTTTCTTTCTTTAAACTTCTTAGCACTTTTAGAAGTCCAGGCTTTCTTTATTTCTTCGTCTTGCCAGAATTTTTGGTTTTGGGCATTTGTTATAGGAATAATTTCACTTATTCCTTCAAAACCTTTCCACATATCATTGGCAACTATTGAATGAAGTTTTGAAACTGCATTCGATTTTTTAGCCATTCTTAAAGCAGAGACAGTATAATTAATCATACCATCATTTACCATTTCTTTTCTTAATTCATTTTCAGAAAGCGTTCTTCCAAAAAAGCCACATCTATTTAAATGTCTTGCATCACGTTCTTCGTTACCAGCTTTTTCAGGAGTATGCGTTGTAAAAGCAAATTGCTCTTTTTTAACACCTTGATCTCTTAAATAATAAAATGCTGGAAGTCCATGACCTTCGTTCAAATGGTATACATCAGCACCACCAAGAGCCTCAACTACTTTAGCTCCTCCAATACCTAAAATAATACTTTGTGAAACCCTTGTAAGTTCATTTGCATCGTATAGATGATCTGTAATAGTTCTTGATAAATGATCGTTTCCTTCTACATTAGTACTTAAAAGATACATTGGTACACAACCAAATATTTCAGGTTTTAAGATATATGCTCTTACTTTTACACCAGGATTATCGTGAAGAGGTACTTCAACTTCAATTCCAGTATCTTCTAAAAAGCTAAAGTTTTTTTCAATAAAATCTGTTCTTAGTGTTCTGTCTTCATTCCTAGCTTGATCATAGTATCCATATTTCCACAACATTCCAATACCTATCATATTTTGCTTCAATTCAAATGCAGAGCGCATATGAGAACCAGCTAAAAATCCTAGTCCACCAGAATAAATTTTTAAAGCTTGATGGATACCAAACTCCATGCTAAAATAAGCTACTTTTTTTTCATATTTTTTGGCAGGTTTGTAAGGATGATGCCATTTGTTATATTCGTTAACCATAGTTTTGTTTGTTTTCAAAAAATTAGGCGCTAATTTAATGATTTTGAAAATTTAAAATGTGTATTTATTTAACCGATTTATGTGTAAAAATATACTCATTTACCTTTTGAGTTGTATTTTAGTTAAAAGAGTTAATTTTGAACATATAGAGTTGGCTAAATTAAAATCATTAATGATTTATCTTGAACAAATAATTTTTTATTTTAATTCATATTTTTTGAACGTCCTTCTTTACCCTTGGTTTTTGAAACAATACTTTTAATTTTTATTGTTTTAAAAGTGAATGAATTTGGAGTTTTAGAAATAAAATTAATATTTTTTATTTTTTTTAAAAATCTACTTGCCAAAGAGAAAAGTAATTGTATATTTGCAAACGCTTTTAAGGAGATGAATTTTTCCTGAAAAGCAACAACTAAAGAAACACGATTTTTAAAGATATTTGTAATGAGTAAAAGAACTTATCAGCCGTCAAAAAGAAAGAGAAGAAATAAACACGGGTTTAGAGAACGTATGGCTAGTGCAACAGGAAGGAAAGTTTTAGCTAGAAGAAGAGCTAAAGGAAGAAAGAGATTAAGTGTTTCTTCAGACGCAAGACCGAAAAAATAATGAAACAATAGTTTTATACATAAGGTGTTACTTTTATTTAGTAACACCTTTTTTTTTGACCTTTTGATAAGTATTGAAAACTATTTAAATAACCTATTCAATTTTTATTGATATTTGAAAATTAAAATTTTATTTTAAAAAAATGCCAAAAAACAGTAACATAAAATCGATTTTAATAATTGGGTCTGGTCCAATTATTATTGGCCAAGCATGTGAATTTGATTACTCGGGATCTCAAGCAATAAGATCTTTAAGAGAAGAAGGAATTGAGGTTACACTTATCAACTCAAACCCTGCCACAATTATGACAGATCCGTCATTGGCAAATAATGTTTATTTAAAACCGTTAACAACAAAATCAATCATTGAAATTTTAAAAATGCATCCAAATATTGATGCTGTTTTGCCTACAATGGGAGGTCAAACAGCTTTAAATTTATGTATTGAAGCAGATGATAAAGGAATTTGGAAAGATTTTAATGTAGAATTAATAGGTGTAGATATTGATGCAATTAATATTACTGAAGATAGAGAGAAATTCAGACAATTAATGATTAAAATTGGCATTGGACAAGCACCTTCTACTACTGCAACTTCATTTTTAAAAGGTAAAGAAATTGCTCAAGAATACGGTTTTCCATTAGTAATTCGTCCTTCATTTACCTTAGGAGGATTTGGAGCTTCAATTGTTTATGATAAAAAAGATTTTGATGAATTATTAAGTAGGGGTTTAGAGGCATCTCCTATTCATGAAGTTATTATAGATAAGGCTTTATTGGGCTGGAAAGAATATGAATTGGAACTACTAAGAGATAGCAATGATAATGTAGTTATTATTTGTACTATTGAAAATATGGACCCAATGGGGATTCATACGGGAGATTCTATTACTGTAGCTCCTGCAATGACTTTAAGTGATACTACTTTTCAAAAAATGCGTGATATGGCAATCCATATGATGCGTTCTATTGGTGATTTTGCTGGAGGTTGTAATGTGCAATTTGCTGTAAGTCCGGATGATAAAGAAGATATTATCGCAATTGAAATTAATCCACGTGTATCTCGTTCATCAGCTTTAGCATCAAAAGCAACCGGTTATCCTATCGCTAAAATTGCTGCAAAATTAGCTATTGGTTACCATTTAGATGAATTAAATAATCAAATTACTAAAACAACATCAGCCTTATTTGAACCAACTTTGGATTATGTAATTGTTAAAATTCCGCGTTGGAATTTTGATAAATTTGAAGGCAGTGATCGTACCCTTGGTCTGCAAATGAAATCTGTTGGTGAAGTAATGGGGATCGGACGTTCGTTTCAAGAAGCATTGCACAAAGCAACACAATCTTTAGAAATAAAAAGAAATGGTTTAGGTGCAGATGGAAAAGGTGAAAAGGATTATGACAGAATTATTCAAAAATTAACATACGCAAGTTGGGATCGAGTTTTTGTAATTTATGATGCTATTCAAATGGGAATACCGTTAAGTAGAATTCACGAAATTACTAAAATTGATATGTGGTATTTAAAGCAATATGAGGAATTATTAGCTTTAGAAAATGAAATCTCAACAAATAAATTATCTACTTTATCATATGAATTATTGTTAGAAGCAAAACAAAAGGGTTTTGCAGACAGGCAAATTGCACATATGTTAGGTTGTTTAGAAAGTGAAGTAAAATCTAAAAGAACTGAACTAGATATTAATAGAGTTTATAAATTGGTTGATACTTGTGCTGCAGAATTTAGCGCACAAACACCTTATTATTATTCAACTTTCGAGAATAAAATGATTACTCCTAACGGTGTGAAAATTGCGGATAATGAAAGTGTTGTAACAGAGAAAAAGAAAATAGTTGTCCTTGGTTCTGGACCAAATAGAATTGGTCAAGGAATTGAGTTTGATTACTGTTGTGTTCATGGTGTTTTAGCTGCTCGAGAAGCTGGATATGAAACTATTATGATAAACTGTAACCCTGAAACAGTTTCTACAGATTTTGATACAGCAGATAAATTATATTTTGAACCTGTTTTTTGGGAGCATATTTATGATATTATTGAGCATGAAAAACCAGAAGGTGTTATTGTTCAGTTAGGAGGGCAGACAGCTTTAAAACTTGCGGAAAAGCTTGATAAATGGGGTGTTAAAATTATTGGAACTAGTTTTGAAGCATTGGATTTAGCTGAAGATAGAAAGCGTTTTTCTGAGTTATTGGTTGATTTGGATATTCCATTTCCTAAATACGGTACGGCAACAACAGCCGATGAAGCCTCTGAAATTGCTGATAATTTAGACTTTCCAATTTTAGTCCGGCCGTCGTACGTTTTAGGTGGTCAAGGAATGAAAATTGTAATAAATAAAGAAGAATTGGAAAAACACGTTGTAGGTTTGTTGCGTAAAATTCCAAATAATATGTTATTATTAGACCATTATTTAGATGGAGCTATTGAAGCCGAAGCAGATGCAATTTGCGACGGTGAAGATGTATATATAATTGGTATAATGGAACATATTGAACCTTGTGGGGTTCATTCCGGAGATTCAAACGCAACTTTACCTCCTTTTAATTTAGG
>Ga0102810_1000284_pt1 | contig 17920 bp, 9 predicted proteins | sample ColrivemetaGS573_FD_84506 | JGI IMG/M metagenome (GOLD analysis project Ga0102810, IMG submission 84506) | Estuarine microbial communities from the Columbia River estuary - Ebb tide ETM metaG S.573 | ecosystem: Environmental > Aquatic > Marine > Intertidal zone > Estuary | place: USA: Columbia...
CGTGGAGGACGTGGAGGCGACCGAAGAGGTGGCTCCAGTGGCGGACGAGATGGTGACCGTGGAGGACGTGGAGGCAATGACCGTTCAGATGAACAATATCGAAAGGCTCGTGGAAAACGACCAGGTCATGCTCACAATCGACCACCTAAAGAAATCGAGCCCCGTAGATATCAACGACGCAATGACGATGACAATTAAGGTGAAAATATGACTGCTGAGTCGAGTTATTTAGATGCCATTGAAGCTCTTGAAGAAGACAATCGTGAACTGGCACTTGAACATGCTCGGAAAGCGGTCAAGATTGATCCGGAACATGTTGATGCATGGCGAGTCATATCTGATGCTTCACTTCCTGGTATGCGACTTCAACCAACATTGAAGCAAGCAGCACAATCCCTAGCAGCAGCCAAGAAAGTAGTTGCATTACAACCAGATGATTTAGGAATGTGGGTTCGAGGTGGACGCCTCCTATCCGATGAACTTGGATTATACATGGAAGCCTTGCAATGGTGGCAAGACGCACGACATCATGCTCCTGATGAGGTTACGCCTATTGTTGAGCAATCAGCCATACTCGCTGACATGGGGTTATATGGAGAAGCTACTGAACGCTTACAATCAATATTTGATGAAAATATGGATTTAGCAACAACCCAATACTCAAGAGTTGCACGTTTACATCAAATGTGTCAACTTGCGAGTCAACAAGATCCCCGTGAGCATTTCAAGCCCTGGGAAAAGCATCACGATGGATGGGCTGCGATTACCCTTCGAATGAACAAAGCTCCAATCAGTGAATCTAAGATATTCCTTCTCATCTCTACACCGCTTCTCATGCTTGAAGTTCTCATGGCTCCACAGGTATTTGGCTCAGGTTTTGGAGGCTTTTGTCTAACCTCATTACTCATCTTGTTTACAGTGATATTGGGCATGAGAATTAGCCGTCGATGGTTCCAACGACTTAACCGACCTGCATTCAACCTTCTTCGAGCGATGGATTTTGAGACATCTACAGGTTATGTCGTGATTCCTGAGGAAACACGTATCTCAAAATTGTTTATGTTTATCTTAAGCAGAAGGCCTCCTGCATTTCAAGAACGTATGTTGAAGATTGTAGACGCTGGAGAGAAACTCAAGGGCGATTGGAAGCCTATTTTACCAGATTTCAGTTCTCACATCTCTGAAGATGATGAACCATTCTGGAATCAAGATGAAAAGGAATTAACTTCCTTTGAAGAAGAGTGAATCTTCTTCATGTTCCTGCAGTATAATCATCCTTGTAATCGATTTGTTCTTGCGTAAGTTCGTCGATTGTGAAACCAAGTGTTTCCAATTTGGTTGTTGCCAATGCTTGATCTTGTTCTAGAGTAATGTCATAGACGAGATTATCCATAGATTCGGATTCCTTTGCAAGACGGCAAAGAGAAAGGAATTGGTTTGCAAAGGACATGTCCATGACTTCAGATGGGTGCCCTTCTGCTGCAGCAAGATTTACCAATCGCCCACGAGCCAAGAGGAAGATTTTGTTACCGTTTGGCATTGTAAACTCTTCATTGTCTCGACGGATTGTTCGAACAGATTTCGCTGTTGATTCAAGTGCTTCTACTGCAATTTCACAATCGTAATGACCAGTATTTGCAACGATTGCACCGTCTTTCATTGTTGCGAAATGGCGCTCTACGATGATGTCTTTCATTCCAGTTGCAGTACAGAAGATATCGCCGATAAGAGCTGCTTCATCCATTGTCATGACACGGTATCCGTCCATAATTGCTCTGAGAGCCGGGAGTGGATCGACTTCTGTGATGACGACATTTGCTCCTAAGCCACGTGCTCTCATAGCCACGCCTTTCCCACAGTGGCCATAACCAGCAACAACCATCGTCTTGCCTGCAACGAGTACAGACGTAGCACGAAGGATACCATCGAGTGTGGATTGACCTGTTCCGTAAACGTTGTCAAAATCCCACTTTGTGATCGCATCATTAACTGCAAGAACAGGATACTTCAGGTCGCCTGCGGCAGCCATTGCTCGCAATCGATGAACGCCGGTTGTTGTCTCTTCAGTACCCCCGAGTACACCTGGAGCGTATTCTGAACGTTCTCCGTGAACACGTACAATTAGATCTGCACCATCATCAAGGGTAAGATTTGGCTTGAATTCAAGAGTTTTATCGATGCACCAGTAGAAATCTTCGTTGCTTTGACCATGCCATGCATAGACCGAGTAACCTTCACGTGCAAGCCATGCTGCTACATCATCTTGAGTGGATAGAGGATTGCATCCTGACCATGATAATTCTGCTCCAGCCGCTGCGATTGTTTCAATCAGAACTGCTGTTTCTTTGGTGACGTGAAGACATCCAGCAACACGCATACCAGCAAGTGGCTTTGTTCTCTCTGCTTCTTCTCTTAATGCTGCGAGAACAGGCATTCTTGCACGAGCCCAATCGACTCGAAGTGATCCTTCTTCAGCCATCTGAATATCTTTGACTGCATAGCCGTCCCCGGTATCTAGGTCTTCCATGGTTTATGGCGTGCGCCAGTGCCTTTTGAACCCATCTCTATGACCAGTGAGTCTGGAGTATGCGATCTACTGTTGCTGTTGTGCCTGAGCAGCATATTGCTGAGCATACTGGGATGCAGTTGCTTCATCATAGCCTTGAGCGACGAATTGTTGGAAGTATTGGTTGTAATACTGTGTATACAAGTCGTTACTTGCTGCAGCAGGTTGAGCAGCAGCAGGTTGTGACGCAGCGGTTTGACCCACATATTGAGCAGCATACTGGCGAGCAGTCTCTTCAGGATATCCTTGAGCAATCAGTTGTTGTACGTATTGCTCAGTCATATCTTGAGATTCACCGTAGCCAGCCGCAGCTGCACTGAGGTTGTCCACCTTGTCGGAGTTTCCGCCACCTCGGAGGAACAACAGAGTTACGCCACCCAAGAGGATGATTGAACCAATGATCGCAATGATGAGCATAAGACTGCTATCATCAGAGGATTCGGCTGAGTTAGTCTCGCCGATTGGTTCACTCCAAATTCCAGTTTCTGAATTGTATGACCATTCGCCATTCCAATCACAATCGGAGGTTGAAGCATTCCAAACGAACTCTGCACCAACGTCAGCGGCTTGTGCAGATTCATTAACGAGAACTCCACGGCATTGCTTGAGGTTGATGAGGACCATCTTGGTTAAGTCATCTGACCAGCGTTCGTCATCACCTTCGTAAACTCGAACCCAAATCTCAACAACTTCGCTGTTGTTACTGTAGAAGTTATCGATATCAAGGGATAATTCAAAGGATTCTGTATCTGAAAGAGCGACTGAACGAGCAAACTTGTTGTCTGTGATGAGGTTGTACTTCTCGATCGCAGATGCGGAGAAATCATCTCGAGAGAAGGATGCTTCGACGTATACTTCTCCAGTCTCAGAACCAGACAAGATTGTTCCAGTGATTGTGTAGGTAGATTCTGTTACACCAACGGATGTGTTCTCGAAGTTGTCATATTGGACCAATGGGATTTCGTCTCCATAGCCTTCTGGAACAACGACGAAGTACATTCTGTACTTGTCAGAGAACTTACCAGATGCATCATATACTCTCAATTCCATACGAATTTGAGATTCCGCAGTTCCTGAAGAGTCAACGGTTTCGTTTTGGAATCTGTACGTGAACATTCCATTGGAAGCTGCTGATTCTTCAAAGGTGTGACCTTCAAGATTGAACGATGTGTCACCGTAAGGAGCATCGAAGAAGACCTTCCACTCGTAAGTAACAATTCCATTTGATCCATCGATTGCATCTGCGTCAGAGGATTGGCTTGCATCGAAGTTGACAACAAGTTCTCCATTCTCGTTAAGAATAAGGCGGTTTACATCCCATTCTGTGTTGGATACAGTCTTTGTACCGATGTATTCGATATTTTCGGAAGATTCGATGGTTACGTTTGCTTCAGGTGCGAACGCATCAGCAAGTACATCGTTTGTTTCAACGACGACAGAGATGATTCGAGAGTGTCCTGCCTCATCATGAAGCAAGAGAGTTACAGTCCATTGTTGACCTTGTAGACATCCTGTTGCTGAGGAGAGATCGACTTTACAGAAGGCTGCATTCGGAGAGGTGTCTGTGGTATGGTCTGTTCCGCTAGCCATTGTAGCAGCGTCCCAGTCAGTAGGCCCGTCAAGAATCCAATCGGTGGAAAGCGTTGCAAGCGTTGCAGAGGTGTAGCCAAAGTTGACTGTTGCGTCGCTCTTCATGTAGTGAGTTGCATAACCACCTGTTGATGGATCGATGTTTGGTGCATCGCCGTCAATGGTCAGTCCCAAATCTGTACCGAGTGAACCGAATCCTTCTGGATAAGGTGTCACTGAGAAGCCAAGCATATTGCCTAGAAGTGGGAATGTGGTACTGTCAGCGCGGGAAGAATAAGTTGCTACGTCGATGGTTGAAACAATCATTCCACCTTGGTAGTAACTGCAAGTCCCCATGATGACATCCTTGCTGTTTGCATCAGTGCGCAGGAGACTCTGGAAGTATCCACCATCTTCCATGTATCCATTACAGACACCAGGAACATTTTGTGTGCTTACTGAATTTGTGTTGAGAACAGCTGTGGCAACAGTCCCGTCACCTTCGAATCCTTGGAAGGATGTTGTTGAAACATCATTCATGACTGGATGGTAAGGGTCTGCAATGTCGAGTCCCGTATAGGTAATCTTGGTTTCTGGTGTGTCTCGACTTTGGACATCCATTCCGAATGGAAGTCGACCGTTTAGGCCAACGTCAAGACCGTAGATTTGGCTACCTTGTGGGCCTAGATGGGCTTGAACGGTACCACCAGCAGACATGAATGATTCCAATGTTTGTCGGTTTGCAGTTGATCCAAGTTTCTGATAGTATCCACGTCCACCGCTTTCAACGTCCTTAGCAGCAATGTCATCTTGCCATGGCAAGAGTACCTTGTCGTAATGGGTGAGCCATCCACTGTCAAGATATGTGGTCCAGTCGTTAATGGAGTACTGGGTATAGGTCATTCCAAGAAGTTGCAAGTCTTGCTTAATTGTGGAGGTACGTGCTGTTGAATCACCAAGGATTGCAACATCGATGGTGTTTGCGAAAGTTGCATGGAAGTAACGTACGTTACCGCTTGGGTTTCCATTTGCAAGTTCTGCATGGAAACTGATGTTGTAATCGTGGCCATCTTGCCATGTGTTGAATGCTGGGAATGTCAAGTCAATCTTTTCGTTTGATGTCAAAGCAGTGGTTTGTGTACTGGATGATGCTTGATGAACTTGAGTTGAATCCGTTTCATCAAAGACTGTCATATAGAACATGTAATCGCCAGCGAGAACACCGTTTGTAGCCTTCATATCCCATGAATGTGTCAGACTACCGTCAATCGGAAGAACACACGCATATGTTCCGTCATCTAAGCATCCAAGTGTTGTTGGCTTACCAAGTGTAATATCCACCGATTCAACATTGAAGATAACTTGTTCAATGTTGTTCGATTCACTCACTTCATTGTCGTTGTACCAGTTGGTTCCAATTGTTGTGTTGTCGAAGACCGTTTCTGCACGAATCATGTAGACTCCTGAGAAGAACTCGTGGCTTGCAAGAGTTGTTGTGTCGACTTCTTCTGCGTCAACATTGGTGCGGGTTGAGGTGTAACTCGCATCCTCGTAGAACGTAAATTCTTGCAAAGTGATGTTATTGAAAGCAACACCCTTGAAGCCGTCATTGATTCCGTTTCGACCATCATCGTCACTTTGGAACTCGAAGTTGATGTCAACAGAGGATCCTGACAGAGACATACATTCTCTGAACCATTGTGAACTATCTGCTGCAGTGTTGTTCAGAACGTACAAGTGAGTAAGATCGACGCTGCGGCTCAGAACAAGGTCATCCGAATTGAAGAAAACATTGTAATTACCGCCAGATCCATCAGTTGAAGCAGCGTCTCCTACGAAGTCGATTTCTGCCTGATTGATGGATTCAGAAGCATTTGTGAAACCATCACCGTTATCGTCGGTTCGACAAGTTCCATCTTCGTCATAATCGTTCCATTGTCCGAGTAGAATAGCGGAGTAAGAATCGCTTCCTCGTGTGTAATCGAAGTTAATCGAAGCGTAATCATTGATATCAACAATCGTTGTTCCGTCAACATCGATTCCGTAGAAGGTATCTGCATAGTATTCAAAGTTCAGTGATACGAAGTCTCCTGACATTGAAGTAAGGTCCACACCAGGTACTGTGAGAGTTTCATTCTCCCACAAGTCGCCGTAGCCGTTTACTGCTGTGTCACATGGGTGCCCGAACCAGTATGCATTGTTGTTGAAGATGGTGTCTGAACAAGTTAACTCGTTGTAGATAGCGCCTTGTGGGTTTCCATCATCACTGTAGATGTATCCTTCAGAGCCGCCTTCAAAGGATTCCTTACAGATAACTGCAGGAGCGCTGCAAAGAACATCCGAAGGTGTTGCTGAAAAGACTGTGGCTTTGATGTCGTAGTCTACGAGAGTATTACCATAATTGTTGGTCGTTACATCGATGTCAAAGATACCTTCTGCGTACAAGCCACCAGCATTGAAGTAATCGATTCCTTCAACAGTAGGGTCATAAAGATTGAATGGTTGAATGTACGTAACGATATCATCATTGACGATTTGCTCATCCCAAGCATGATTACTGAGTGTAGCTGAAATTCGATAAATTGTATCATTCATTAGGAAAGCAGAGATTGATGCTGTTTCTGTCTCCCCTGGTCCAAGATTTACCAGATTGAGGTTCGTTTGAAGGGACTGAGGGTTAGCACGGTAAGCGGTATTCTGCTTGTAAACAGTAATGTTATCGATCGCAAACCCATCTCTTCCAGACCACAATGATTCGTTGTCGTCAGCAATGGAGCCTTCAAATCCTGAGCGAAGGCGGAATCTGATATCGACTGTTTCTCCGGCCCAAGGTGATAGGTCGAATTCGCCGACTCCTTCTTGGGTGAAATTACCCCATCCGTAGTATGTGCCGGAGGCAGCGGTACCGTAGTACAGCAAATTCTCTGCCGCTCCACCCGCATTCAAGGTTCGGAGACGATCTAAATCATAACCTCCCCACATCGAAACTCCTGAAAGACACTGCCCTCCAACTTGTGCAGATGTTGGACAAGCAATCGTAGACCAGCCAGTTTTGCTTGAACCAACCTCAATCATTGCGATATCGTCCCACAGATCTCCAATAAGGAATTGATCAGGTTGACCGTCTCCGTCTGTATCTACGCCAGAACCAAGGGCTCCGAAGCCAAGATGGCGGAATAATTCAATGCTTAGGAATGCGCGGTCAGAACCAGTCAAATCGACATCTTCCAAGGTCAGAGCGTCATCCCAGTTACGACCGTATCCAGACCATTCATCACCGCTGCTGTTTGTCTTGTATTCGCCAGCCCACATGAAGTCGGTTGGATTTTGATAGTTTGCTGAGACGTTAGGATCGTTGTTTCCGTCGGTCGCCCCTCTTGATTGGTTTGATTCAACGTGCCACATTGAAGCTTGGTCGACGTATTCGTTGAAAACCCAGTTACATCCAGAGCCACAGCCAGTTGCATCAGCGGCTGTATCGAAGTCGTGAGCGAAAACTGTTGTGTTCGAGGAATTTGCTTCGTCAACAACCTTTAGTTCAACATCAAGTGTTGCAGATTGAGTTAATGTGTCCATTCCTGTGTTTGTTACAGTAACGTTGATGTCACGTGTTCCTTCTCCCACAACACCGAAGAAACGGTCTACAGGTGAGATTTCGATATCTGTTACGGCGATATCCTTGTTGTCCATTTCAACCACAGTAACATAATCGTATTGACCGTCCCAGCCAAGGTTGTCAATCCAACTTCCAAAGTCGTAAGAAGAGTGACCAACTACGATATCAGGGGCTGAACTAGCACTGCCTGCAAGTTGTCCAACAACAGCAATGTTTGGTCTGCGACCAGCCTCGTAGGAAAGAGGTGAAACGTGTCCGCCGCTGCCATCAGAAAGCGTAACTTGTACTGTTGTAGGGAAGTTAAGCCAGAAGGAAGAGGTTGAGCCGCCTGCCGAGTCAGAAGTGTTTTGTTGGTACGCAACAGTTGGGTTGACGAAATCTGGTTCCCCATCTCCGTTAACGTCCGCTACTGTCACATCATAGGAGATGTAAGGACCGAAGTATGCAAGTGAGCATTCTGGAGAACAAGAAGACCACGTACCAACTGCAGACGATGTTCGATATGTGATATTCTCAAGATTGCCTTGAGTCATTGCGACGGTGTCTATAACGCCATCGTCATTAATATCTGCGATATCGAATTCTCCAAATGTATTCGCCATGTTAACAACGTGAGATCCTGCTTGAGGAGTCGTCGAGAAGGTGTAGGTTTGCGGGAATTGGTTTGTTTGACAGTTGAATTCAATGACCGTTACGTTGTCATCGTTTCCTGGATTTGTTACTGTACCTGATGCATAATCAACACCTTCGCTTCGAAGGAGCCAAATGTCATCATCATAGCACTGGGATCCGAGTCCTTGTTGCCCTTCCCCCCAGTCGCCGACCTCGAGGCTTCTGTATGCGTTGGTTGAGGCAGTTCCGAGAGCAGTAATCATAGGCGGTGTACTTTGAGAAATTGGACCCATGTAGGTGACAACTCTTTGGTTTGAGATATCGCTAGCGAGGTCAAGGATAACAACGTCATCGTTTCCGTCGTCGTTTATGTCCCCTACTGCAAGATCCCATGCGTAGAAGTGAGTGAATCTCTGGCCGATGGTGAACGAATCTACTCCGCAACCATCATTTTCAAGAATAGTCAAGTTTCCTGGCTCCCCAGCTGGCGCACCATTTGCGTCTCTCTTGAACGGATTATTTCGTTGGAAAATTGCGATATCTGGAGCCGTATCACCAGTGAACTCTCCGACTTCGAGGAATTGTACATTTGAGAATTCGTCCCATTCTGCGTTTCGTGATGTGTTCTCTGAGACCCATACGTCATATCGTTCAGTGAAATCTCCAGCACCATCATTCGTTAGGACTGAAATGGTGTGCGTACCGTCGGTTGCAATGGCCATATCATTGAAACCATCGCAGTTGAAATCAGCAATACCGATGTCGATCGGATCACGATTTGTAGTATAGTTACGGGCCGCAGAGGCGCTGGCATTTGTTGCAAAGGCGGCTGTAGTCGAAATGACCATTATGAATACGAGAAATACGCTTCGAAGTTTTGCCCCGATTTGGTTCGTCTTAGTTTGCATCAATATCACTCATCTAAGCCAGCAATACTTCCACTATAACCCCTTTGATGTCCCGCTTCGTGATACAGAGCCCGATTGTAGCAAAAAAAGGGTGTTTTATTCCTTAATTCAGCCAACGGGGTGATGGACCCCAACCGACGGCATCTCCACCGTGGATTTTAACGAGTTTTCCTGCTGCGAAGAGTGACTCTAACCAAACGGTCAATTCAACTCCAGTTCGACTTCCCAGTTTCGAACTCGCAACTTCTTCTATCACTTCGGTTGCGAGAGCTGTTCTTGCACCGTCGCGTACAACGAGGCGCATGAGTTCACGTAGCCATGCTTCTGCCATTGGGTCAATGCTCATTTGCCCCTGGATAGGACGAGGTTTTTCGAGTTCTGAAAACATCTCGATAAGTTCGATAACATCATTTTCGCCTGGAGGTTCAAGGCCGATTTTTGCTAATTCTGCCTCAATATTGAGGGCTCCGATAGGACGGCGAACGGTTGGGATTCGACCAGGATCAGGCGTAGGGCCCATATCCAAAGGCCCCTCGGATTCGGGTTCATCATCGCCTTCTTGGGCCGATGATTTAGACATAAGAGATTGCGTAAAAGCTCCTCCAAGAGGCATTGTCAGACCGACTTCAGAAAGCCCGAGTTCCTCTACAATCTTAGCAACCCATTCTTTTTGGCCTTCGATTGTAACGTTGACATCTGTTTCCTCAGAACGGAAAACAAATCGTACATCTCCTGAGGCCATAGATTTTCACTCCCACTCTCTCATTTCAACGTATCGACGAAATCAGGAAGCCAATTGACGAAGAACGGTATGAAGAATCCCACCGTTTCGATAGTATTCAACTTCAACTGGTGTATCAAGACGGACTGAAACTTCGAATTGTTTGCTTGAACCATCAGGATGGTTGGCTGTTACGGTAAGAGACTGCAACGGTTGAACATCATCTGTTACTGGAATGCTAAACATTTCTGTTCCATCAAGGCCAAGTGTGTCATGAGATTCTCCTTCAACAAACGTCAACGGTAATACGCCCATACCGACGAGATTCGAACGATGAATTCGTTCAAATGAAGTCGCAATGACTGCTTTTACTCCGAGTAAATATGTCCCTTTAGCAGCCCAATCTCGTGAAGAACCTGTCCCATATTGTGAACCTGCGAGAACAACCATCGGAGCATTGCTGTTCATCGCTGCTTCGTATACTGAAGAGATTTCGCCACTCACGTGGTCAAGGGCGAATCCACCCTCAGTACCAGGTGCCATTTGGTTGCGAATTCGCACATTGGCAAAGGTACCACGCATCATAATTTCGTGGTTACCTCTTCGGCTTCCAAATGAATTGAAATCTCCTTGTTCAACACCTCTATCCGTCAACCAACGGCCTGCAGGACCTTCCGCAGGGAATGCTCCAGCAGGTGAAATGTGATCAGTTGTAATCGAATCTCCGAGTTTGAGAAGAACCTTTGCCGATTGAATCGGTTGAATCGGGTCTGCTTCTGGAGATAGATCTTGGAAGAAAGACGGAAGGCGGATGTATGTCGATGCATCTTCCCACGGATAGAGTGGGCTTGCTTCAGATGGGATAGAATCCCATCGTGGCTCATTCATAGCATCAGAATAACGTTGTTTGAACATCTCAGGCGTAATCACTGAACGTGCTTCTGCAATTTCTTCATCGCTTGGCCAGATATCTGAAAGCATAACTGGTACTCCATCTTTAGAAATACCGAGAGGTTCGTTGGTCAAATCGATCTCAAGTGAACCTGCGATGGCATAAGCAACAACAAGTGGAGGTGAAGCGAGATAAGATGCCTTGACTTTACCATGTACGCGACCTTCGAAATTTCGGTTTCCTGAAATGACGCTTCCAACAATGAGATCTTCCTCATCGATTGCAGCTTCAATTTCTTCAGGCAGTGGGCCCGAATTTCCGATACATGTGGTGCATCCATAACCGACATTGTGGAATCCAAGAGCGTTCAAGTCTTCATCCAAGCCGGTTGCCTCGTAGTATTCAGTTACAACTCTGCTGCCAGGAGCCAATGATGTCTTCACCCAAGGTTTGACATCCAAACCAAGAAGTCGAGCTTTTCGAGCGATAAGTCCAGCAGCGAGCATGACATCTGGGTTCGATGTGTTGGTACAGGATGTAATTGCAGCAATAACAACGTCACCATGATTGAGGTCGTACATTTCGCCATCTCTTTCAACAATTGCTCCTCGATTCAAGTCCGAGGTTTGCAAACCATGGCCTTGATGACCAACTTCGTGGGTTAAGGAATGAACAAAATGGGATTTCATGTTTTTCAAATCGACACGGTCTTGAGGCCTCTTCGGTCCTGCAAGAGCTGGTTCTACAGTGGAGAGATCGAGTTCTATAACCGCAGTGTAAGACTTTTCCGCATCTTCAGAATTGTACCACAGACCTTGTGCTTTTGCAAATGACTCAACGCCCTGGAGAGATTCTTCCTCTCGGCCAGTAAGACGAAGATATTCCATTGTTCGTTCATCAACAGGGAAGAATCCACACGTAGCCCCGTATTCTGGAGCCATGTTTGCGATTGTTGCTCTGTCAGCAAGAGAAAGGGCAACCATTCCTTCGCCAAAGAATTCGACGAATTTCCCCACAACACCATGATTACGAAGAATCTCAACGATTCGAAGTGTCATATCGGTTGCAGTGACACCGCTGTTGAGAGATCCAATAAGTCGAACACCAACAACATCTGGTGAAAGCATGTAAATCGGTTGGCCGAGCATAACTGCCTCTGCTTCAATTCCGCCAACACCCCAGCCAAGGACACCTAGCCCGTTGACCATGGTCGTGTGTGAATCTGTCCCAACCAACGTATCAGCGAGCCAAACGTTGTCTTCTTGTCGAGCAACACTGGCTAGGAATTCAAGATTGACTTGGTGAACAATTCCTCTTGAAGGAGGTACTGCTTGGAAGTTGTTGAGCGACTGTTGCCCCCACTTAAGGAACGTATAACGTTCCATGTTTCGATGGTATTCAATATCTAAATTGAGACTTAATGCATCGGAATGAGAACCAGAAACATCGACTTGGACGGAATGGTCGATGACCAAATCAACTGGTACTTGGGGATTGACTTTTTCTGGATCTCCGCCCATTTGTACCATTGCATCACGTAGTGCTGCAAGGTCAACAACTGCAGGAACACCTGTAAAATCTTGAAGAATGACTCGAGAAGGACGGAACGGGATTTCCCCCCGCTCGCTGTTGGCTTGCCAACCAGCAATCGACTTCACATCCTCTTCACGGATAAGGAATCCATCACAATTTCGAAGTGCTCCTTCCAATAAGACTCTCATCGAATAGGGGAGGTGTGCTGTTGAAATTCCAGCTTCATCGAGTGCTTGTAATGCGAAATATGCACCACCAATGTCAAGTTCACGCTTTGCATTGAAGGGGTCTGAATCGCTCATGATTCAGGGGAATAGCGCCCCCCTAATCAAGCGAACTGTTCGCTGGTTTGCCTGCTTCACCAGAATTTGTACCACGGGTCAACTTCTTCGGTTCCGAGGAATTCTGCTGATTCGATTACAACATCGCTCACAGGTTTGTCCCCTTGACCAATTTCCACTCCACTGATGGAAGTGACATGGTCACAACCCGAGGTTATGTTACCGAATACGGTGTGCACACCATCGAGCCAGTTAGGAGTGCTGTCGCTTGGGATAAGGAAGAATTGACTGCCACCAGTGTGAGGTGCGCTTGTCTTCGCCATCGAGATCGTACACGGGCTGTGAATCAAACCGTTATCTGCCTCGTCTCCGATTGTCCATTGATTCTCAAGACAATCAGATGAACTTGGCTTTGCTTCTCCGTTACAGTATCCATCCCAAATAATTGCATGACCGCCAGTTCCGTCACCGTTCGTGAAATCTCCGCCTTGAATCATGAAGTCATCGATGACTCTGTGGAACTTTGTGCCGTCATATTTGCCTTGACTGACAAGTTGTTTGAAGTTCTCAGCGTGAACTGGCGCCTCGTCAGGATAGAGTTCTATAACGACAACTCCTTCTTTGTCAACTCCACCTTCAGACCAAGAAAGATTGAGTTCGATGGTGTCCGTTGTCGTGGAGTCTGAATTTGCGACCATAATGACGGCGAGAACGAAAATAAACCCTCCAAGAATGGCTACCATGCCTGCTAATGTTGGTCCTCCGTTATTGAAGAACTTAGGAATCAGAGTTTCACTAATTCGCTTGTCTTGCATTTCATTGCGCAGTTTATTGTAGAGTTCACCCGTTTTCTTGTCCTTTGGGTTTTTCTTACTGGCTTCACGCAAGAACATGGCGGCTTTTCGATAATCTGATCTTGAATCGTTTGATTTTGCAATATTCCAAAGCGCTTCTCCAACGAGTCTACCTGTCATTGCATCGCTTGCCTGCGGGTCTGCAAGACGAAGAGTTTGGAGTGCTCCCTCGTTCTTTCCTTTGGTAATTTCCTTACCCGCTTTTTTCCATGCTTCGGTTAATGCTTCGTCCGCCATGTTCCACCCGAATCGATTCCTTGTTTTGACCTTCACGGCCGGACATTCTTGAGGTTAGTACGGCAACATGTTGAAGTGATGAAAGCGATGGGGACAGAATAAGAGGGCGGCGTCGGCTCAAGACGTAGGCCTTTGAGGAGACACAAGAGATGGATACCATCGTAAACGACTTCACCATTAACATTGCAACTGCAAACGGTACCGGTTCTCAATCAGCCAACTTAATTCTACTTCAATCACTCTTCGACATGGGCGTTCCTGTATCAGGAAAGAATCTCTTCCCTTCGAACATCTCAGGACTCCCTACATGGTACATCGTACGCCTGTCAGACCAAGGGTATCAAGCACCAGGTGATCGCACCCACGTTCAAGTTCTTGTCAACAAGGCAACATGGGAAGAGGATTTAGCTTCACTCGAACCTGGATCTGTTGTTGTTTGGAATACTGATTCCAAGATGCCAATGGACCGAACTGACGTCTTTTCTTACCCAGTTCCAATGACGAAACTTGCTCGAAGCCTTAGCCCAAAGTTGGCAAAACTGGTTACAAACATCGTCTATGTAGGCGTACTTGCTGAGATTCTTGGCATTACGGATGAAGCACTTCACAAGGCAGTCGAAGGTCAATTCAAAGGTAAAGCTTCGGCGATTGAACTCAACAAAACTGCACTTGAACTTGGTAGAAATCATGCCAAAGAGAACTATACAAAAGGCGACCCATATGTTGTTGAAGAGCGCCCAATTGAGAAAGACCGTTTCTTCTTTGAAGGAAATGAAGCAGTTGCACTCGGTTGCATTTTCGGTGGAGTCCAACTCCTTGCTTGGTACCCAATCACACCATCTTCAAGTGTTGCAGAAGGGATTATTGGATGGATTCCAAGACTAAGAACCAACGATGAGGGAGAAGCAAATTGTGCAGTTATTCAAGCAGAGGATGAACTCGCAGCTGCTGGGATGATTATTGGAGCTGGATGGGCTGGTGGACGAGGTATGACAGCAACCTCTGGACCAGGTATCTCTCTAATGCAAGAATTCATTGGACTCGCTTATTTTGCAGAAGTCCCATGTGTGTTTTGGGATGTAAACAGAGTAGGCCCTTCTACAGGACTACCTACTCGAACACAACAATCAGACTTAGCTATGCTTTACGAAGGCAGTCATGGTGATACACAACACATCGTCATCATGCCAGGAACTGTCGAAGAGTGTTTTGAATTCGGTTGGAAAGCATTCGATATTTCAGAGCGATACCAAACTCCTGTATTCGGCCTTTCAGACCTTGACCTTGGTATGAATAGATGGGCTTGTGAAGGATTCACATACCCTGATACTCCAATGGATCGGGGCAAGACAATAAGAGAGAAAGATGTCTTTGAAGCAATGGAAAACTTCGGCCGATATCGTGATGTCGATGGTGATGGAATTCCTTACAGAACACTCCCTGGAAGCGGAATGGCTCCTATCCTCTACCGAGGGACAGGCCACAATCCTGACGGTGTTTACTCAGAAAAGCCTGACGATTACTTCAACCTCATGGCTCGATTAAAAGACAAAATCAATCGTGCGCGTGATGATCTTCCAGCACCAATTCTACGTGAGGAAGTCGAAGGAGAAATTGGCGTTGTTTACTTCGGCAGCATGGAAAATACAATCCAAGAAATTGATGACATGCTTGAAGCAACTGGAATAAAGGTAAGCCAATGTCGTGTTCGATCGCTTCCGATTCACAGTGAAGTCGAATCCTTCATCCGAAGGCACAAGACCACAATTGTTCTTGAAATTAACAGAGATGGACAACTCTGGGGAATTCTTCGAAGAGAGTTACCAAACGACATCGTTAGCCAAGTTCATTCCGTCGCTTACTCTGACGGTATGCCTCCACGGGCTCGTATCTATGCTGATTTAATTCTTGAAACCATCAAGGAGGCGAGCCAATGAGCGAAAAACCTGCACGTGCGATTAAGTTGAATGTTATCAACGAGCCCAAAGAGAATTACAAGGGAGGGCCATCTTCCCTCTGTCCTGGTTGTGGACACGACCAAATCTCGAACGTCATCATTACTGCTGCTTGGGAGAACGGAATCGAACCTCACCGAATTGCAAAGATGTCTGGAATTGGATGTTCATCAAAGACACCTGCCTACTATCTAGGGCAATCTCACGGATTTAACACAGTTCACGGAAGAATGCCATCTGTAACTACTGGCGCTTATGCAATCAACAAAGACCTCCTCTATCTTGGTGTATCTGGAGATGGCGACTCGGCTTCAATTGGTATCGGACAGTTAATTCACGCTATTCGACGAAACATGGACATGGTCTACATCATCGAAAATAACGGAGTCTATGGCCTAACAAAAGGACAATACTCAGCGACAGCAGATATCGGTTCAAAAAAGAAGAAAGGAAAGCCAAATGAAACACAACCAATTGATTTGTGCGCTCTTGCAATCAATCTTGGGTGTACCTTTGTGGCACGTTCGTTCTCTGGATCGAAGAAGCAATTGACATCTCTGATTAAGGCCGCTATGTCTCACAAAGGATTTGCTTTAATCGATGTAATCTCACCATGTGTTACGTTCAATAACAACGACGAATCAATGCGTTCCTATGGATACGTCAAGGATAACGAGGTAACACTTCACATGGCAGACTACATCCCTCACTTCGAACCTGTTACGGAAGTTGAAATTCCAGAAGGACACTTTACTGACATCACCCTTCACGATGGTTCAACCATCCGTCTTGAAACGATTTCAGACTCCCATGACCCAAGTGACGCTATGGCTGCTTTGACCGCTTTGCATCAAGCTGAGGTAGGTAAGAAGCACGTCACTGGACTGCTTTACTTCGATTCGAGTAAACCTTCACTGGCCGAAGATCTAGGCCTTGTATCAACACCTCTTCTCGATGTCGACGCTTCAGACCTTAGGCCATCTGAAGACATGCTCAAGCAAATGAATTCGGAATTCCTTGGTCGATGAATAAACAAATGAATCTCCAATCCAGGAGAAAATGGAAGTGAACCTGTGGACCAGACAATACTTCTAGCCCTCATTATTGGTGGCGCTGCATCCTTTTTCGGTGCTTTGTTTATGTTGATTCGAGTAAAGAAAAAGCGGGAACTGAGGAAGCGTCAGAAACTTCACAATGCAAGTCGAGCGCCTCTCTCAAGCATGCGTGCTTCTCGGAAAGGAGCAAGACATGATCGGCGACACGTTGTTTCACGGTCTTTACAACTCGACCAACTCAGTGACCAAGCTCGTGAAGCATATGAGAATCGACAACGACGTCGCGTTGAGCAATTCTCAGACTTGCAACTTGTAATGGATGAAATATTCATTCCAGAACGAGATGCTGTAGACACTGAAGATGAAGAAAGTGAGGAAGAGGAAGAAGATCGATCTACTTGGATTTCTGATAATGAAGACAATCTCAATACCCATGCAGATCTCGTAGCAGAAGAAGAAGTCGGCACTGGAATATCTGTTCGTGTCAGTCAAGAAGAAGATTCAGAACTTATGGAACGCCTTGCTCGAGAGGGTGGGAAATCTGGTGTGGTTCAAATCAGCCTTGCTTGGGACGATTACAACGATCTTGACATGCACGTTTTCTGCCCTTCTGGAGAACGTATTTACTTCAACAATCGAAAGAGTGCTTGTGGCGGAGAACTTGACGTTGATATGAACGTTCGACCTAAATCAAAGAAGCCAATTGAAAACGTTGTTTGGACTGAATTCGCACCTGATGGCGAATACAAGATTGGTGTTCATTTCTATCGACATCATCGAAAGCGAAGAACCAAGAAAATGTGCAAGTTTAGACTGCGTATCGTGACATATGGACAAGTCAAAGAATATTCTGGTGAATTGACGTCTGGTGACCCAATGTCGATGATTACCTCTTTCCTATTGGTAAAACCTGAAGAAGAAGAATGATGGTAGTCCCTCCCGGATTTGAACCGGGGTCGGAGGAACCAGAATCCTCCATGATGGACCGCTACACTAAGGGACTATGATTCGCCCACTTTGATGTCCTTCTTGAAATCAACGGTGGACTGTGAATCAAATTACAGCGAATCGATACATTCCCTTTGAAACCCATGATAGCATCATAATGATCATGAATGAAG
>Ga0102810_1000296_pt1 | contig 17579 bp, 20 predicted proteins | sample ColrivemetaGS573_FD_84506 | JGI IMG/M metagenome (GOLD analysis project Ga0102810, IMG submission 84506) | Estuarine microbial communities from the Columbia River estuary - Ebb tide ETM metaG S.573 | ecosystem: Environmental > Aquatic > Marine > Intertidal zone > Estuary | place: USA: Columbia...
AGATTGGAATGCGTACATAATTAATAATAAGGACTTTGACTTAGAAGTTGTATTAATTGTAACTAATGGATACTCTGATGAAAAAATAACCTCTACATTTAGAAAAAAACTAGATAGGTTACCAGCTAAAAGCTATGCGAAAATTGAATTAATGCAAGAAGATCTCTTTGCGCTTAATAACCAATTTAAAGTTACATTTTTTGAAGGCAATACCATGTTTGACAAAACATATCTGTTCAGAAAGAATACCATCAATAAAAAAGCCCTGCAACCAATCCCTCTAATGAAAGCTCGAGGAGTTTTGGTGAAGTAACTGCTTTTACGCGTTTGTATATGATTTGTTGAGATAAGCTATAATTTTACGCTTTTGCACTAATTACACACGTTGTTCTCTGCGGGCATTTTACTTAAATAATTCATATTGTCCATTTAGTATAATAGTAACCACAATATCTTCTTTGGTTTCGTTTCTAAAATACCAACCATGTTTTCCTTTAAAGGGTGCGGTTAGTGTTCCAGCCATATTATTCGAATATGCAAGCGTATAACTCTCATAAAATACATTTTTTGGCGGATTGTCTTGTTCTACTTCACCATGAAAATCTATATAAACAATACCATTATCTGTTGACCACTCGTATTTGATACTGCCATATTTAAGACTTTTAAATTTATATTCAATACCTTTTTTAGCAAGTACGACAACCGTTATGGTGTCCTCTCTTTTGATATACTGAGTTTCTGGAGGCGGATTGTCAGCTTCTACAGGTTTAGGTGTATTTGTTGAAGAACCTAGTTTCTCCATTTTTATTTTCTTAAAATTCAGACTAGAATTAAGTTCAATATTTTCTATTTGTTTATCTTCTTGATATAATTTTGAAAAACCAAAGAGTTTACCGGTTCCTAAAGGATCTAAACCATATTCCGCTGGTAAAACCGCTGTTACTAGTACGACTGCACCAATTATTAATGCTATTATTAATGATTTTAATAATTGGCCTTTATTTAAATTAGGTTGGTTTTTTGTGATCATATTATAGTCTGTTTTAAGAAATAAAGTATCCTGTTAATTGATAACCAAGCAACAAAAAACCTGCTGCCATTAAAAGCATGTTAGTGAGCTTGGAGAATTTGAGATAACTACTGTATTGTCGCCAATAAGAAATGATTAGGAGCACAATCCCTAATGCCAAAAATTGACCAATTTCAACACCCAAGTTAAAGCCTAATAAATTAGTAAAAAGCCCTTCTTTATCAAATTCAAATTCTTGTAATTTTGTTGCAAGTCCAAAGCCATGAAATAACCCAAAAATTAGAACTGCTGCTTTGGTATTGGGTTGTTTACCAAATATTTTTTTAAATCCGCCCAAATTATCAAAACCTTTATAGACAATAGATAAGCCAATTATTGCATCTATTAGATACGCATTTACATTTATATCCGCCATAACACCAAATAAAAGAGTAGCACTGTGGCCAATAGTGAAAAAACTCACATAAGTAATAATTTCTTTAGTTCGATATAAAAAAAAGATAACACCCACCAAAAAAAGTAAATGGTCGTAACCTGTAATCATGTGTTTGGCGCCAATATAAAGAAAAGGCCCAAAGGCAACACCTTTGTTTGTTGTTAAAAATGATTGTGTTTCTTCATCTACACCATGCGCATAGGCAAAAACAGAAATAAGACAGCAAATTATGAGTATAATTGGTCTTGTTATTTTTACTAATTTCATATAGTATTAATTAGTGTGCATGCCCATGTTCTTTTACTTGACGAATACTATCTAATTTTCTTCTTTCGTCCTCATCAATGTTCTCTTCAACAGATGTGCTGATCTCTTCGGATATCATTTCTGTTTCCACTTTCTCCTTCGTCTTTTTCTTGTCAGTACAAGCTCCAAATAAACCTATTGTTAGTGTTAAAATAATAATTAATGTTCTAGTTTTCATATTGTGAAAATTTATTGCGGATTATTCTTATTGGTTATATTGTTTTATGCTATACTTGCTGCTTGCAGAGAACGTTTGTGTATGATTAGTGGTGTGTTTAAGCACCTAATTTAGCAAATAAAAACCGAATAGAAAATCCGCGAGGATTTTCGTGTGTAGGACAGTGCTAGCAATGAATTATACCCGCTGTTTGCGTTTCGTTAGTTCTAATATGCGGTCAATTACATTTCTTAAATTAATAAGTTGAGTATTTTCATACTGTTCTTCAACTCTTAATTGAATAATTGTTGCTCTCCTGTATTTCACAAGACTCTGAAATTGAGGTGTGGTTGTAAATGTTAGGTCAAGCCTTTTATTTTTAAACAGAAGTGGTTGACCTATTCCCATTTCATTAATATAAGGTAGATTTATATTTTTCAAATAATTTACCACATACCTTTCATCTTCTATTTAGCGCTCTAATATTCCTATCCAATATTGTAATAAAAATCTTAATTCTTCATTCGAAATAATATCAAAAGAAGAACTATTTGAAAGCGCATTAATAATAGAATTAGAAGGATTAAATGTTGCAGCATCATTTGTTATTGCATAATTATTATTTAGGCTATCTATAATTGCTTGATTATCTCGTGAAATTGGGAAGAAGGAAATGAATTTACTGAGACTAATGTTATAAGAAGTAGGTTGATTTTTTTAATAAAGTTAAATGGTGCTAATCCAACTTATCCGTCAATTTTTTAAACTCTTTTCTAGCATCTTTACCTTCGTAAAGTATAGCATATACGGTATCAATTATTGGGAGCTTTGTCTTCTTTTTATTTTTTTCGTTCAGTAAATGCGCACTTTTTGTTGCATAATAGCCTTCAGCAATCATACTCATTTCCATTTGAGCAGATTTTACAGTGTAGCCTTTACCAATCATATTCCCAAACATTCTATTTCTTGAAAATACGGAGTAACCAGTAACTAATAAATCACCTAGATATGCAGAATTATTAATGTTCCGTTTCATTTTATGCATCTTCTTGATAAAGCGTTTCATCTCACGAATGGCATTGCTCATTAATACACTTTGAAAGTTGTCTCCATAACCTAAACCATGTGCAATACCAGCAGCAATAGCATATATGTTTTTAAGCATTACGGCATATTCAGTACCAATAATATCGTCACTGATTTTTGTTTTAATATAATCACTACTTAGAACGTCAGCAATAAGCTGTGCTTTTTTTGCATCAGCACAAGAGATTGTTAAATATGATAAACGCTCTAAAGCCACCTCTTCGGCATGACAGGGTCCTGCAATGACGCCAATATTATCAAATGGAATATTGTAGTTACCATGAAAATGTTCTCCAACTAATAAGCCAGTTTCAGGAATAATACCTTTTACTGCAGATACTATGGTTTTGTTAGAAACATCTATAGTGAGTTTTTTAAGTTCATCATATACAAAAGCTGATGGAATTACAATTATTAAAACATCTGCATAATGTGCAGTTTCATTAATATCAGCACTTAATTTAAGTTGTTCTAGTTTAAACTCTACAGAACTTAAATAGCTAGGGTTATGTTGATGTGTTTTTATATAGTTAATGGACTGTTCATTGCGCATATACCAGCCTACTTCAGGTAAATTTTCACATAGCATTTTCACAATAGCTGTTGCCCAACTTCCACCTCCAAAAACTGCATATTTTAAATCTGATGCCATAAACAATATTGTTTTTCAAAATCAAAAATACACAAAATATCACGTTTCGCAGTATTCTGAAAGAAAGCCGATAATAACTTTGGCATACAATTTGAAACTTAGCTTATTATCAATCATTAATATTTTATTTAATCAATAAAAACGAAGCTTATGAAAACAATTAAATTACTCTCAGGATTTGCTTTAATAGTATTAATCACATCATGTCATGTTGATGTTATAAATGATGAATATGTTGATACACCAGCAGTTTCCTTGAATCAGTTATTGAATTCATATGATTTGTGGTATGTTGATATTAATGAAACTATTGGCTACGGTCAAACACCTTTTTTACAAAAAGCATTTACAGTGTCATTTTTAGGAGGTGATGTATATGCCAATAATAACTTAGTTGGTATTGGTAGTCAAGGAAATGGAATCGGAATTTCTATTGGATATTTTGACGCCTATGATATGATTTTAGATATAAGTCATGACCTCGATGGTTTTACAACCTTTGATGTGTTTCAAATAGATAGCAACACAATTGAGCTATACGACCTAAACAATGATACGTCATATTTTTTGGATGGTTATCAACGTGAAAATTTTGATTATGATTTTGTTTTTTACGATAACATTCATTATTTCATGCAAGAATATGAGGCTTGGGAAAAAACTTTCACAAGTGACGTTGGAGCCCTGAATGATTTTGACAATGAAAATTATCTGCAATTTATAGCTGGGGGAAATGATAGTACTTTTCGAAGTTCTCAAGACGAAGTTGGGATTAATATAAACAACATATTCTGGGATTTTGTTGGAGATTATGGTATTGGAGACATTAGTGGAAACAGGTACCTTAAAACTTTAACACTAGATTATGATTACTTTGACAATGAACATTTTGAATTGAACGTTGTTAATGATGGGCTGATAGAGCTGTATCACGCATCTTCTGGAACCTATTATGAATTTCGAGGAAGAGGTTATATTCAATTCCTAGCACCAAATGAAGGTATGTCAGGAAAATCAGCAATGTCTCGGAATAAATTAAGAACACAAAAAACAGATAAAAAGGATAACCCAAGAGATAATAAAAGATAATAATTTAAGCTAAAATTTTGGTTAGTTATTTTAGTTTAAAAACTGCTTAAAGCACTTGCTTTAAGCAGTTTTATTTTTTAGTGACTTTTTAATGTATTCTGTGTCTAAAGTATATATACATATAAATCAGTTAGTTGTTAATATTTATTGGATTTAGAATAATATTTAATGAAATTTACAACTAATCAAACATTAACTTTAAAACACACAAACAATGGGATTATTTTCATTTATTAAAAATGCAGGAGCCAAAGTATTTGGTATTGGAAAAACTGATGCAGAAGAAGCTGCTGAGGCAACTGAGGCAAAACTTAAAGCTGAAGCCACAGCTGCTTCTAGCTTAGCTGAAACAGTTGGAGATTTACAATTAAAGGTAGAAAATCTAAATATTCATATTGCTGGTGATGCAGCAACTATCACTGGAATGGCTTACGACCAAGCTACTAAAGAAAAAGTGGTTTTAGTTGTTGGTAATTCACAAGGAATTGCAACAGTAGATGATCAAATGACAGTTGAACATGTTGAACCAGAAGCTCAGTTTCATACTGTAGTAAGTGGAGACACCTTAGGTAAAATTGCTAAGAACTATTACGGTAATGCAATGAAATATCCAGTGATATTTGAAGCAAACAAGCCAATGTTAGAGCATCCTGACAAAATATATCCAGGACAAGTATTACGGATACCAGCCCTTGACTAAATCTATTAAATTATATATATAACAACCCAACATGAAAGTGTTGGGTTTTTTATTTGTAAAAATTCATTTCATCCAGATATTTCCAAACATGTTCTGGAAGCATTGGCCTAATGTTTTTTCCATCTTTTATTGCTTTACGAATAAACGTTGAAGACAATTGCATAATTGGAGAATTTATGGAGTGTATTTTCGGATGATTATCAAATCTTGACTCTACTTTTCCATTAGAAATTCTTGGATACACATAAATATGATGGCGCTCTAAAATAAGCTCGTAGTTTTTCCATTTATGGAAATTCTTAAGATTATCTTCCCCCATGATAAGTGCAAAATCATAATCTGGATATTTTTCTTCTAAATACGTTAGTGTGTTTATTGTATAATTAGGTTGAGGTAAATTAAACTCAATATCGCTTGCACGTAATTTTGAATAATCTTCAATAGCTCTATCAACCATTTGAAAACGATGATGGTTATCAAGTAAAGAGCTCTTTTTTTTAAAAGGACTATGTGGTGTAACTACAAACCAGACCTGATCTAAATCACTGTATTCAGCCATGTGATTTGCTATAGTAAGGTGACCAATATGAATTGGATTAAAAGTTCCAAAGTAGAGACCTATCTTCATTAGCAATTACTTGTATTGTTAATAAATTCACTCACTAAACTTTTAGCCTCATCCAGTGCTTTTTCTAAATCATCATTTTCAACAATTACATCAAATAAAGGTGCAGTTGCTAATTCTGCTGATGCCTTAGCAATACGCATATTAATACGACTTTCACTTTCAGTTTTTCGTTTCTTTAAACGTATTTTAAGTTCATCAATACTTGGTGGTTTAACAAAAATGGCAAGTGTTTCGTTTGGGAATTTTCGCTTTATACGCAAACCACCTGAGACATCAATGTCAAATATAACATGCTTTCCTAAAGCCCAAATACGTTCAACTTCGGTTTTTAAAGTGCCATAAAAATTATCGCGATACACTTCTTCCCACTCTAAAAATTCCTCGCTTTTTATTTTTGTTTTAAATTCTTTAGCAGAAAGAAAATAATAATCTTTAGCATCAATTTCATCACCTCGTTTTTGTCTTGAAGTTGCAGAAATAGAAAATTCCAAATTCAATTCTTTTTGCTGTAATAAGTGCTTAACTATGGTGGTTTTACCAGAACCCGAAGGCGCAGAAAACACTATTAATTTACCTTTTTTCATTTAAAGAACGTTTAATAATTGTTCCTTAACCTTTTCTAGTTCGTCTTTCATTTGAACTACTAGTTTTTGCATTGGAGCATAATTTGCTTTTGAGCCAATAGTATTTATTTCTCTTCCAATTTCTTGCCCGATAAAGCCTAATTTTTTACCATTAGATTCGGCAGAATTTAAAGATTTCATAAAATAATCGATATGATTAGTAAGCCTTACTTTTTCTTCTGTGATATCAAATTTCTCTATATAATACACTAATTCTTGTTCAAAGCGGTTTTCATCAACACGCTCTTTGATTTCTGAAATGCCTTTTTCTAAACGAGCTCTTACACCATCAATGCGCTCAGGGTCTATTGCAATAACTTGTTTTAGTAAGTTGTCAATATTTGAAATTCTTAGTACAAAATCGTTTTCTAAAGCTTTGCCTTCTTCAAGTCTGTAAGCTTGAATTTTATCTAAAGTTGAATTAATTTCTGTTTGAATTGATTCCCACTCAGTTTCATCAATTTCATCACGCTCTGTGTTTAAGGCATCAGGCATTTTTATGGCCATTTTTAGCAACTCAGTCTCATCACTATTAACCACGTTTTTTAGCTGTTCCATGTATTTCTTAACTACAACTTCATTTACTTTAGTAGAAGTCTCCTCTCCTGTGATCTCAACATATAAAGAAAAATCAATTTTTCCTCTCACTAACTTTGAAGCCATAAGTTTTCTTATAGCAAGTTCTTTTTCTCTGTACATTGAAGGCATACGAGCATTTAAGTCAAGGTTTTTGCTATTAAGAGATTTTAATTCTATCGATATCTTTTTTGTAGGCAGCTGCAGTACAGTCTTTCCATAGCCTGTCATGGATTGTATCATTATTGAATTTTAAAGTTGCACAAAGATAATTAAAAGACTTTAGTAAGCCTTAAACAAATTACAATCAAAAACATGTAGCTTTGTTGTTATTAAAAGATTTATTTATGTACAAAAAAGAATTTGAAATACGATGGAGTGATCTAGATGCTAATTTGCATTTGGGGAATTCAAAATATATTGATTTCATGAGCCATACCAGAATGTCTTTTTTAACTGAAAATAATCTTGGTTTAGAGGTCATGTTCAAAAATAATTTGGGACCAATTACTCTACATGAACACATCCATTATTTTAAAGAGATTAGACCTAGAGAAAGGATAACAGTAAGCTTAGAGATTTCCGGCCATTCTGATGATGGGAGGTTTTTAATGTTTGAACATAACTTTTATAATGCTGAAGGTAAGAATTTGGCTTATGCTGAAATTTTGTTTTCTTGGATTGATATTAAAAAGCGTAAAATCGCAGTTATTCCAGAAGAAATGTTAGCAGTAATTGAGGGATTTCCTCGGTCGTTTAATTTCCAAGTTTTATCCAAAGAAGATACGAGAAGGTATGGCAGAATGCCTAAAGATTTGACTTAGTATTTTATACCCATTTTATTTTTCCGTAAATTGAAGAATACAAACTAACTAAATATACAAAATTATGGAGGGATTAGACATTAATTGGTTAGCATTAATAGTTGCGTCTATTTTACCCCTTGTCACAGGGTTTATTTGGTATAATCCAAAAGTTTTTGGAACTGTCTGGATGAAAGAATCTGGTATGACAAGGGAAAAGGCACAACAAATGAATCCTGCTAAAACCTATGGTTTAGCGGTTATTCTGGCGTTTTTAATTGCGTTTGCATTATGGCCTGAAGTAATGCTTGGCGGTGCTCCTGGAGAAGTACATGGAGCAGAAGGAAGCTTTATGACCTTTAAACATGGTGCTTTTCATGGCATTAAATTTGGAATTTTAATTGCTTTACCTGTTTTAGCAACAAATTCATTATTTGAACAAAAGTCTTTTAAATATGTTTTAATTAATGCTGGTTATTGGATTGTTACAATGGCATTAATGGGAGGTATAATAAATGCTTGGACATAAAAATTTGAGAGAGGAAAAAAAAGAAGCATTTTGTCTCGTTTTTTATACCTTAAAAGGGCTATGTTGCTTAAAATCTTTAAGTTTCACTTGATTAATAAAAGGAGTCAAAAGTCTATTAATGAAATTTCGTCTATGTCTTGTGTAACAAACTAAATTTTCAGGAATAGCCCCAATAGTAGATTTAATTTCTGATGCCGTTCTACCAAAATTAATTTGAGATACTTCTTTTTCAATGGCTAACCGCACATAATCATTTAAAATTCTCGGGTAAATGGCATGGGTTTTATTAAGTTCATAGTCTAAACCAATAAAATGAGCATCTAATTTATTGTTGTTTGCTAAAGCAGACAAGAACCCAATTAACTTATCTTCAATAAAATAAGCTTTCACAATAAAATCATCTTTATAAAATGCTCTTAATTTGATATAAGTGTTTAAATTTAATACTTGTGCATTAAAATTGGCATTAGCAATCGTGTTTTCATATAATTGTTGGAGCTCATCTTTATATATTTTAAAATCATCTTCATTAAATAGTCTTGCAGTCAACTCTATACTCGTTTTATCAGCCTTATTTACTTTAATACGATATTTAGATTTTAAATCATTGGTATAATCTTCAAAATTTTTCCAATTAGGATTGAGTTTAAAAATCATATTTGGCTCAACAGGCATTTTTACATATCCATATTTTAATAAATGATCGCTTATTTTTAAAGAGTTTTGATAAAAGTCTTTAATAAAAATTGCATGAAGTGGTCTGTTTTCTTTTAAAGAAGAAAGTGTTTCTATAGTTTTTGAGATTATGGAAAAAACCTCATATTTATTTATGCTTTGATTAAGAAAAATTCCATGTTCACCACTTAAAAACACATTGCCACAGAATAATATTTTAATAGGGTATTTACACAGTAAAAAATGGAATGTTTTTTTAGCAAAATTTGAGATTTTTATATTTTTCAAAATTACATCAACACCTAAACTGATAATTTGAATATTGGCTAATCCAATAGCCTTTTTACCGTCATAAATGATTATATATTTAAAAGAAATGTTAGGATTTGAAGCCTCAAATGCTTTTAAAAAATCAGGATCAAAATAAATATTTGAACTACAATTTAATAGTACCCAATCATTTTCGGTAATTGAATTAATACTATTAAAAATACGTGCAGTAAGTTGGCTCATTAAAAAGCTAGTTATGTGTTTTTGTTCAATTAAATAAGGTAAGACTAATTCTTATACTTAACCTTACATATTTTTAAAGTAAAGTTGTAGTCGTAATTATGTAATACAGTGTTTAGCCTCGTCAATTACTTTTTTACTGTTTCCAATAAAAATTAAATCGTCAAAAACAATTACTGGTCGTTTTAAAAAGGTGTAATGCTCTAAAATATAATGCTTGAAATCTCTTTCCTGTAAATTTGCGTTTTTCAAGCCCATTTCCTTATAAAGTTTTGCGCGTTTACTAAAAAGAGCCTCATAGCTACCAGAAATATTATGTAATTCTTTTAATTGATTGGCAGTTAAAGGGTGTTCCTTAATATCTTGTAGAATAAAATCTGATGAAAGATTTAATTCTTTTAAAATCCGCATACATGTATTACAAGTTTTTAGGTAGTATATTTTTTTCATGTACTAAAAATATAGAATATTAAGTAAAAGATGAATCTTTATTTTAATTTTACCGAATAAATAAAATATGTTGTATGACTTGGACTTTTGATATTTGCCTAAAAAACAGACAGCTTTTGGAATCTTTTCTTGACAAGCTCACACTTGATGAATTAAATAAGATTCCGCCAGGGTTTAACAATAATATTATTTGGAATATTGCGCACACTATTGTTACTCAACAGTTATTGGTTTATAGAAATTCTGGTTTACCCATGGTTGTATCTGATGATATGGTTACAAAATATAAAAAAGGCACTAAAGCAGAATACATTGTAAACCAGCAAGATGTTGATGAAATAAGAAGTTTGCTTTTTTCATCATTAGATAAACTTATTGAAGATTACAATAAAGGTCTTTTTAAAAACTATATTGCATATACGGTAAGTACAAAGAGCACTCTTACTAACGTTAATGAAGCACTGGAATTTAATAACTTTCATGAAGGGATTCATTTAGGATATATATTAGCTTTAAAAAAATCATTTTAATATTATGGATTATTATTCTATAGTTACAATTTTAATTGTGTTGTCAGCCTTTTTTGGTTTTATTAATGTTCGCTTTTTAAAACTTCCAATTACTATAGGTTTAATGCTTATTACTATTGTTTTTACCATAATAATTTTAGCAATAGCACAATTTGATGACACATTACTTTTAAGTGAAAGAGAATTGATAGGAAGTATTAACTTTAAAGAAGTTTTGTTTGATATTATGTTGTCATTTTTATTGTTTGCAGGAGCATTGCACACTAATTTTGAGCAATTAAAAATACAACGTTGGCCAGTTTTGGTCTTTGCAACATTTGGTGTTTTGGTATCAACATTTTTAGTTGGAATCATTATGTTTTATGTACTGCAGCTATTAGAATTAAACGTTGATTTTATATACTGTTTATTATTTGGATCTCTAATTTCCCCAACTGATCCTATTGCAGTCTTAGGAATTTTAAAACAAGCAAATGCTCCAAAAAAGCTAGAAACAAAAATTGTTGGCGAATCCCTGTTTAATGATGGCGTTGGCGTTGTTGTGTTTTTAACAATTTTCGCAATAGCAAAAGGAGGAGCAGAAGTTACTTTTGGCCATGTTGCAGAAATGTTTGCCATTGAAGTATTAGGAGGGATTGTACTTGGGCTTATATTAGGATGGATCACTTATAGAATGATGCGATCTATTGATGATTATGATGTTGAGGTTATTATAACGATTGCAGCAGTAATGGGAGGAACATTATTGGCACAAAGATTTCACTTATCGGCTCCTTTAGCAATGGTTTCATGTGGATTAATGGTAGGGAATGATACCGTGAGAAATCAAGCAATGTCAAAGATTACACAGACTTATGTAGATAAATTCTGGGAATTGGTTGATGTGCTTCTGAATACTATTCTGTTTGTTCTTATTGGTATGGAAATGCTTATTTTGACGTTTAAAGAGAGTTATATATTTGCCGGTTTATTAGCTGTACCAATCGTATTATTATGTAGATATCTTTCTCTGTGGCATCCAATAAAGTTTTTCGCAAAAAGATTAGAATTTATTCCAAATACAAATTTAATAATGACTTGGGGAGGGTTACGTGGAGGAATTTCAATTGCGTTAGCCTTGAGCTTAACTCAAGAAATGCATAGAGAATTATTTCTGGTCATTACTTATATTATTGTTGTGTTTTCTATAATCGGTCAAGGTTTGACCGTTGGGCCTCTCATAAAACGCTTAGCAGAAAAAGAAGATTAGAATAATTTTAAATACGATTCAATGTCTTTAAACGGAACCGTAAATTCTGTGATGCCGTCTGCGTAAGATGCTATTTCATATACGTTATAAAAAAAGATGACACCTTCATCATTAAAGCCAAAATTTGCAGGAAGAGAAAAGGGGTCTCCAGAAAAAAAGTTAATAGAACTACCTTTCGTTTCAGCTTCAAAAAAAGTTTTCACAATTGCAGTTAATGCTTCTTTGTTTGAAAATAAATCATCAAATTTTAAAAGGTTTCCAGAGGCGTCAAAATTATAAAAAGTTACGTTTGAGTTTCCGTGTGCTCCACCAGAATTCACATAACTATTAATGGCAATTGAAATTAGTTCTGTTGATTGATACGTAACCTCACCATCAAAACTAGCATCCCAAACCATAGAGCTTTCACCAAACCCTTCTTTGAAAGATTTATATTCAGAATCAAAAGATTTAATAGCATAGTTTAATTGAAGTGAATCAGAAGGTTCGTCAAGAAAAACTAGCATATTGGCAATATGATTTTCAATAACTTTATTAATAGATTGAGATTGTTCAGTATCACCTTCAGCTTTGGGGATATTTAACTCAACGACTGCATTATCTTCGTGTAATTCATTGATTTCGCTAAAAATAAGAGGAGTTGCTACAGCGCAAGAAAAAAATAAACTTAAACACAAAAACAGTTGAATAAATTGCTTCATAAATAAACATTTTGGAATATAATATAATAAAGATATTGCATAGAATTGAATACAACGAATTAAAAACTAAATTTGTTGTAATATTTTTTAACGACTTTAACAGAGCTTAATACTTTGAGCACATGTTTAATAAAATATAATTTGTACTGATGAAATTTAATACAAAAACTATTCACGGAGGTCAAGAATACGATAAAGCTTATGGAGCTGTAATGCCTCCAATATATCAAACAACTACTTATGTACAGAGTACACCAGGAGGACATAAGGGTTATGAATATTCGAGAACACACAATCCCACAAGAAATGCTTTAGAGAAGGCATTTGCGAGTATTGAAAATGGTAATTATGGTTTGGCTTTTGGTTCTGGTTTAGCAGCAATTGATGCTGTTGTTAAATTATTAAAGCCTGGAGATGAAGTAATTTCAACAAATGATTTGTACGGAGGAACTTACAGGTTATTCACAAAAATATACGAAGCCTTTGGTATTAAATTCCATTTCATTGGAATGGAGAATGCAACTAAGGTTGAGTCATATATTAATAATAACACGAAGTTAATTTGGGTTGAAACACCGACAAATCCTATGCTAAATATTATTGATATTAAAGCAATATCAAATGTTACAAAACAGCACAAAATATTATTAGCCGTGGACAACACGTTTGCAACGCCATACCTACAAAGACCATTAGATATTGGTGCAGACATAGTAATGCACTCAGCTACAAAATATTTAGGGGGACACAGTGATGTCGTTATGGGAGGATTAATAATTAACGATAAAGAATTAGCTAATAAGCTTTATTTTATACAAAATGCTAGTGGTGCAATCTGCGGACCCCAAGATAGTTTTTTGGTATTGAGAGGGATTAAGACCTTACATGTTAGGATGCAGAGACACTGTGAAAATGGAAGAGCAGTGGCTGAATATTTAGTAAATCATCCTAAGATTGAAAACGTGTATTGGCCAGGATTTGAGTCACATCCAAATCATGAGATTGCTAAATCTCAAATGGATGATTTTGGCGGGATGTTATCATTTACTACAAAGGGTAATGATTATGATGCTTCAATAAAAATAGTTGAAAATTTAAAAATATTTATATTGGCAGAATCGCTTGGAGGAGTAGAGTCTTTATCGGGTCATCCAGCTAGTATGACGCATGCAAGTATTCCAAAGGAAGAACGCGAAAAAATTGGTGTTGTTGATTCTCTTATCCGACTTAGCGTCGGTATTGAAGATATTGAAGATTTAATTAATGATCTAAAACAGGCATTAGTTTAATCTAGATAATAAATATATCCAAAATTCAGCCAGAGCAGCCAATCGTTAAATTTGTTTGATTCCAATTGATGATTAAGTCCATCAATCCAATCATCAAAATAAAGCTGCCACCTTAAATCTAGCATTAAATCAGATAACACGCCTAATTTATAACGCACACCTACGCTGGTAACCATTGACCATGTTGTTCCTGCTGCTGGATTTATAGAGCCAGGCTCCCAATTAGGCCAAAAATTATTTGGATCAAGAATATTACCAAAATCGTTTGTGCCGGAAGCATTTATATATTCTGTACTTGCTTTGGGAGTAAAGGATGTGTAATGAACTCCAAGACTTATAAAAGGTGCAAATTTAAAAGCAAAAGCCTGAAAAGAACGAATACTTAATGGAAAGTATTCTAGCTGCATACCTATATCAAAATTATTTGCTTCGCCATGATGTGTTCTCAGTTTGTCTGCTGCAGCACTTGTGTATTTTGGTTTTACCCATTCGCCATGATGATCTAGGATTGTTTTATTCCAAGAAATTTCACTTCGCAACTTAAAATGATCATTGAAGTAAGTGTCCGTTGTGTAACAATTACAATCTGCTCGATATGCAAAATTTATATAGTGAACTATTCCAATTCCAATACCTGAATTCCCGAGGTTTGTAGGCTCATTAAGCCGTTGTCCAAAGTCCGATCTAAATTCTACGGGACCAGCAATAACGCCTATTTCATGAGAAAATCCTAATTGGGCATGTCCACTATTTAGACCAATTATAAAAATTATAAAAATATATAAATATTTCGTTTTAAGCATATTACGGTTTCAAGACATTGGGTATTATGTGAGCAAATATATAAAACTTCGATGAAATAGCAAATTTCTTCGATGAAATGCATAAAATTAAAATTTAATTCGATTCAAATATAAAACAATTAATTGCTGATAGTTATTGTGAATTTTAAAAAAAATTGATGTTTTTTTTAAAGATAATGTATATTTGTCACCGTTAAATTACTTTAAACTAGTATTATCATAAATCTTATAGATGAAAAATAAAATTGATGCTTTTTTAGATCTTGTAAAATCTACTAATGGACACGAGCCAGAATTTATACAAGCCGTCGAGGAAGTTGCTGAAACAGTAATTCCTTTCATTGAAAACAATCCAAAATATCAAGACAAAATGTTACTTGAGCGTATGGTTGAACCGGAACGTACTATAATATTTAGAGTACCATGGATAGATGATAATGGAAAAACACAAGTAAATAGAGGAATTAGAGTTGAGTTTAACTCTGCTATTGGTCCTTATAAAGGAGGTTTGAGATTTCACCCTAGTGTAAATCTTAGTATTCTTAAGTTTTTAGGGTTCGAACAAGTTTTCAAAAACTCTTTGACAACACTTCCAATGGGAGGAGGAAAAGGAGGTTCAGATTTCAATCCAAAAGGAAAATCAGATATTGAAGTAATGCGTTTTTGTCAATCATTTATGTCTGAGCTTTTTAGACATATTGGCCCAAATACTGATGTGCCAGCTGGTGACATTGGAGTTGGTGGAAGAGAAATTGGCTTTATGTTTGGACAATATAAGCGTTTGCAAAATGAGTTCACAGGGGTGCTAACAGGAAAAGGTATGCCATATGGTGGATCTTTAATTAGGCCCGAAGCAACTGGTTATGGTACTGTTTATTTTGCAGAAAATATGTTAGCAACAAAAGGGGATTCATTTCAGGGAAAAACAGTTGTAATTTCTGGATCTGGAAATGTTGCACAATATGCATGTCAAAAAGCAACTGAAAAAGGAGCCAAAGTGGTTACACTTTCTGATTCATCAGGATACATTCATGATGTTGATGGTATTGATGCAGAAAAATTGGCATTTATAATGGAATTAAAAAATGTTAAAAGGGGTAGAATTAGTGAGTACGTTCACACGTATAGCTCTGCTACATTTCATGAAAGCCAAAGACCATGGAGCGTGAATTGTGATATAGCCTTGCCATGCGCAACGCAAAATGAATTAAATGCAGAAGAGGCGGAGACACTAATTAAAAACAATGTTATGGCTGTGGCCGAAGGCGCTAATATGCCAACAACTCCAGAAGCTATTGAGGCTTTACAAAAGGCAAAAGTGTTATTCTCACCAGGGAAGGCTTCAAACGCAGGTGGTGTAGCTACTTCTGGACTAGAAATGAGTCAAAACTCATTACGATTAAACTGGACAAGAGAAGAAGTAGATGTGAAACTTAATAGAATTATGGATGATATACATGCTTCTTGTGTTGAATATGGTACTGAAAATGATGGTTATGTAAACTATGTAAGAGGAGCAAATATTGCAGGCTTTGTAAAAGTAGCAGATGCTATGCTTGCACAAGGTGTCGTTTAACTTTAATAATTAAAAATAGAAAAGAGCTCTCAAATAATTGGGAGCTTTTTTTATGAGTTATTATATGATTTTATTTCTTTTATCGTTACTTATAAATATATTTGAATGAAACACCATTAATGAGGAATAAGTATACTTTTATTTTATTGTTATGGACTGTTATGGTCTCATATGCTCAAGATTATTCTGCATTATGGGAAGGACATTTTTCCTATCTTAATGTAAATGATATTGTGCAAGGAAATGGAAAAATATTTGCTGCGTCAGAAAACGCCGTATTTGTTTACAATATTGCATCTGAGGAATTAGAAACGATAACCACTCTGAATGGCTTATCTGGAGATTTTATTTCTACAATTCATTATAGCGAAATTTATAAATTACTGATAATTGGTTATGGAAATGGATTAGTTGAAGTTTATAATGAATTAGACAAAAGCGTACTTACAGTTGTAGATATTCTGGATAAAACAACAATTCCTCCAGATAATAAATCGATAAATCATTTTCTTGAGTATAATGAATTAATTTATATTTCAACAGATTTTGGCATTTCAGTATATAACCTTGAACGATTGGAGTTTGGAGACACTTATTTTGTTGGTAATGGGGGCACACAAATAATCGTAAATAGTACTGCAGTAGTTGGAGATTATATTTACGCGGCTTGTGAAAACCCGAATGGATTAATAAGAGCCTTGGTCGCAAGTGAAAATTTAATAGACTATCAAAGTTGGGAACAAATTGTGTCAGGGGAATTTTTAGCTTTACAAGCAAATCAAGATAAATTATTTACAACAAGATCTAACAATAAAATTTATGAAGTGAATGGGAATGCAATAATTGAATTATTCACTTATTCTAATACTCCATTAGATATAAAAAGTACCGAAAGTAATTTAATTGTCACGACTAAAACACAAGCTTATATTTATGACAATACTTTTACACTAATTACTATAGCTAATACTTCAAGTGAGTTTGAAGCAGATTTCACATCGGCTGTTATTGTAAATGAAGCCATCTATATAGGCTCATTAGGGTTTGGGGTATTGAAATCAATGATAGGTGATATCACAAATTACGAAGATATCTATCCTAATGGACCTTTGCGTAATGATGTGTTTTCAGTTCAAGCCGGTTTTAGCAATGTTTGGGTAACTTATGGAGCATATTCA
>Ga0102810_1000298_pt1 | contig 17566 bp, 15 predicted proteins | sample ColrivemetaGS573_FD_84506 | JGI IMG/M metagenome (GOLD analysis project Ga0102810, IMG submission 84506) | Estuarine microbial communities from the Columbia River estuary - Ebb tide ETM metaG S.573 | ecosystem: Environmental > Aquatic > Marine > Intertidal zone > Estuary | place: USA: Columbia...
CAGGATTTCGGCCGTTTGACCTACGAGATGTGGCGGGCCTGCAGGCTGGTCATTGATACCGGTATTCACGCCAAAGGCTGGAGTCGCAAACAGGCGCAGGACTATCTTGCAGGCAATACCGCGTTGTCGCTTCATGAGGTGACCACCGAGGTTGACCGCTACATTTCCTGGCCGGCACAGGCATTGAGCTACAAGCTGGGTGAATATACGATTTGGCAATTACGCCGTGAAGCCGAAAAGCAGGTGGGCGCAGATTTTGATTTGCGGGCCTTCCATGACTTTATTCTGGCGCTGGGTTCGGTGCCTCTGGATATACTGAGCGATGAAGTGCATCGCTGGATTAATGAACAAGGAACATCTCAATGAGACTTTTTTTACTGTTAGTGACCCTGCTGTTGTCAGCCCCGGCCGCCTTCGCGGATGCCGAAGTGTATTTTATTTCCCCACAAAACGGCGACACGGTCAGCGGCGAGTTTGGCGTGCGTTTCGGCTTGCGTGGTATGGGAGTGGCGCCTGCGGGTGTTGACGCGGCCAATACCGGTCATCACCATTTGCTGATCGATGTCGAGGTGCTGCCGCCACTGGATGTGCCGTTGCCAAAAACAGAGCATGTTCGTCATTTCGGCGGTGGGCAAACCGAAACAACACTGAATCTGGCTCCCGGCACCCATACGCTGCAGCTATTGCTGGGTAATTACTCCCATGTTCCGCATAACCCGCCGGTGTTGTCGGAGAAAATCACCATCACCGTGAGCGAGTAGCCAAACCGGAAAAGTCATTCTGCGGGGCGATTTCTTTGCCCCGCTCTATTCCGCTTTGAAATACCCATTGGTTAGGGACCTCCGGAGTAGGCCGTGAATGCAGTTATTTGATTTGCAGGCCTACAGTTTTTGAAGCCACTCGGTTAACACCAACATTTGTTTACCGTTCCTCCAGCGATAATCAGCACCTGTATAACCCCACCAGTCCCAGCATGCGTAGGGGTTGAGCGCTATTGGCGCGACCTGTGGAAATGCCAGCACGATGTTGTTTGCCGCAGCCCAGGGCAGGTATCCGCTTTGTTCTATAAAGGCGGTGCCGACCTGAACCGAAGATTGGGCGCAACCGTGCAAGACCAGGTGGAGCGCGCAGGCTTGTTCGTTGTCGGTACAGGCAGGAGGAACGAACAAATAAGCACTGTCGCTTAGCCCTGCATCAGCGGCACCGGGTAACGGCACGGCTTGCACTGCTGTTGTCGCTTCATGTTCGGGAGCCTTCAGGCCGGGATACAGGTGTTGCAGAATTTCACCGGCGGCATCGTAATCACAATCACCCACGAACGGGGGTTGGGACACGTTACAGGCGTGGCCGTGCCCGCGCGCCGGAAAGTGGTGCGCGGCGACCACGTCATTGACCTGATGTATTTGCCCGGCAGGAATAAACTCGGCGTACAGTGCCGCGGCCTTGTTTTTCCTGGCGGCCCGCTGGCTGGATCAGGACTGGGAAGATTAAACCGACCGACTAAAGGCAGGCAAAACCTGCCGTATCAAGATTTGGAGATCAACATGGGTTTACTGGAAAAAAGCGTCGTCGTAATCACTGGCGGCGCGCAGGGTATTGGGTTTTGTGCTGCTGAACGGTATGCACAGGAAGGCGCCATCGTATCGATTTGGGATTTCAACGAAGAAACAGGTAATGCCAGCGCGTTGCTACTCAGGGACAAGGGTTACGATGTGCGCTTCCAGCAGGTCAATGTGACCGAAACAGCCTCTGTGAAGGCCGCCGCGCAGGCGCTTTTTGAGGAAACCGGGAAGATTGATGTGCTGGTTAACAATGCGGGTATTACCCGTGACGCAAGTTTGTTAAAAATGACTGAAGAGCAGTGGCAGCAGGTGATTGACGTCAATCTCGGCGGCGTATTTCACTGCACCCAGGCCATTGCTCCTTATATGGTCGAGCAAAAATCCGGCTGTATCATCAACGTGTCATCGGTTGTCGGCTTGTATGGCAATTTCGGACAAACCAACTACGTTGCCACCAAGTCGGGTGTGATCGGCATGACCAAAGTATGGGCGCGCGAGCTCGGCCGTAAGGGCATCCGTGTCAATGCAGTCGCACCGGGCTTTATCGCCACCGATATGATCGAAACGGTGCCTGAGAAAGTCATTGAAAAAATGGTGGGGCAAACTCCGCTGGGACGAACAGGAACACCCGAAGACATTGCCAACGCCTACATTTTCCTGTCTTCTGATATGGCGAGCTTTATCAGCGGCACCGTTTTAAGTGTCGATGGCGGGTTGGTTATCTAGCCAATTGGATTGATCGCCAGAGACCGGTGAGGTTTCATCGGTCTTTTGGGTATAGCCAGATAAGCGGTATATCGCCCAACGCGCACGTGATGGGTCAATTTTCACAGATTCATACAAAATATTCTTCCAAATTACTGGTGTTTTTATAGTCACTTAGATTAAAGTGGCGCCAGAAATTTAGCGGTGGCAGAGACCAGAGGTTCTGCACTGTTTCGTTAGCTCCCCACTACACACCGGGCCTTTCTCTTGCAGAGAGTAGGGTTCTTATTTTTTGGCGGTCAGTATTGAGCGCTGCTGTGGTGTAGGTGAAGCTCGGTTAGAGACTGAGAAATTAAACCAATAACAAATCGATAGGTCTCTTTAATAACAGGGTCAGTTTGTCCCCAACCTGCTGGTGACCGTTCAGGTCTCAGCGCCGGTAAATGACAATTGTGCCTGTATCAAAAGGTTTATCAGATGATTAATTGGAAAGAAATATACAAGAACAAGTTGGTTACAGCCGAGGCCTCTGTCAAAAAGGTTAAAAGCGGCCAGCGGGTATTTATTGGTTCAGGTGCGGCCGAACCACAACTTTTGGTTAAAGCGTTGGCAGCGCGTGGGCCGGATTTGGCCGATACCCAAATTGTGCACATCCTGACACTTGGCGTGGCGCCATACGCCGATCCAAAGCTTAAGGATGGTTTCCGCCACAACGCCCTTTTTATCGGGCCGAATGTGAGGGACGCGGTGGCTGAAGGGCGTGCCGATTTCACCCCTATTTTTCTTTCTGAAGTGCCACGGCTTTTTCGTCATGGCAAGATGCCGATCGATGTGGCGCTCATCCAGGTATCACCGCCCGATGAGCATGGTTACTGCAGTTACGGGGTTAGCGTTGATGTGACCAAGGCGGCCGCGGAGAGTGCCCGTTACGTGGTGGCTGAAGTTAACCACAATATGCCGCGCACGCTGGGCGACAGCTTTATTCACACCAACCATATTCATGCCTTTGTCGACAGTTCAATGCCCATTCTTGAAGCGCCGGCAAGCGTGATAGACGATGTGGCGCAGCGTATTGGCCAGCACATCGCGGACCTTATCCAGGATGGTTCAACCTTGCAGCTGGGCATCGGCACCATCCCCGACGCTGTTTTGTCCTGTCTTGGCGACAAGAAAGACCTTGGCATCCACTCGGAAATGTTTTCCGATGGGGTTATTGATCTGGTCGAAAAAGGCGTTATCAACGGTTCCCGCAAGAGTATTCACGCCGGCAAAATGGTGGCCAGCTTTGCCATTGGCACACGCCGGCTTTACGACTTTATCGACAATAACCCGATGTGTGAATTTCACCCTTCGGAATACACCAACGACCCGTTTCGTATCGCGCAACACGATCGCATGGTGGCCATCAATTCGGCACTGCAGGTCGACTTGACCGGCCAGGTTTGTGCCGACTCGCTGGGTACCTATTTTTATAGTGGTATCGGCGGTCAGGTCGATTTTATTCGTGGCGCCTCACGGTCACACCAGGGTCGACCCATCATCGCGCTGCCATCCACCGCCAGCGGCGGTAAAGTATCGCGAATCGCGCCAGTGCTGACCTCCGGCGCGGGTGTCGTGACCAGTCGGGGTGATGTTCATTACGTTGTCACCGAGTTTGGTATTGCCAATTTGCATGGCAAGACTATCCGCGAACGGGCCATGGCATTGATTCATATTGCGCACCCCGACCACCGTGACAAGCTGATGGAAGAGGCGCGTAACCGCAAACTTGTATACAGCGATCAGGTGGCTGTTTATGGCGTGGGCGACCTGAACCGCAGGTCATTTGAGAAGCGCTGCGAAACCCGCGACGGCAAGGCGATTCACATGCGTCCGGTGCGCCCGACCGACGAAGATATGATGAGGGAGCTTTTCTACTTGTGCTCAACCGACACGCTGTATCATCGCTTCTTCGCGAAAATGAAGGCGATGCCGCATCACAAGTTGAAGAATCTCGTCAATATCGACTATGTGAACGAAATGGCACTGGCCAGCGTGGTCAAGGAAGATGAGCGCGAGATGATCGTGGCAATTGGCCGTTACTCACTTAAAAAGTCGACCAATGCCGCAGAAGTCGCGTTTATTGTCAGGGACGATTGGCAGGATCAGGGCCTCGGTGTATCCATGTTCAACCAGTTGCTCAAGGTTGCCCGCAAGCGCGGTATTGTGAAATTTACAGCCGATGTGCTGCACGATAATGCCAAGATGCTCCACATATTCCATAAGTGTGCACCCAACGCGATAGAAAGTACGCTGGAGGAAGGGGTGTATCATCTTTCATTCAGCATTCTGCCCGGCGACAAGAGGCCCGATTGATGCGCGATGACACGACCCTGTTTTATCAGGATGTGGTAATGTGGAGACACCTATGAAACTACTAATACGCAACCTGGCCCGCACCACCACCGAGGCCGAACTCAAGGACTTGTTTCTGGCCTCTGGTCATGTGCAATCCTGCAGCCTGGTGATGGACAAAAAAACCGGTCTTTCAAAGGGTTTTGGTTTTGTCGAAATGCCCAAGCGTGGCGAGGCCAAGGCCGCGATGAAGTCGCTGAACGGCAAAGAAATTAGCGGCAGCACGCTGCGGGTCAAGGCAGCCGAAAAACCCGTCAAGAAATAACCCCAAACTTGAGCCGGGCCTTTCAGGCTCGGGCTTTAGGGCAATACCGCCTGCGCCAGATTATTGGTGTCGGTACCAAACCACAAACTGTTCCGAACGGGGTCGTAGACCATATGGCGCACCGTGCCGCCACCGCTTGGTATAGGGGTGACGCTGAAGAACGTTCCAAACAGAGGATCAAAGCCGACCAGCAGGTTGGGCTGAGGCCAGGTTTCCACAAACCATATCCGGCCGAGGTTATCAGCGGCCATCGCGTATGGGCCGGCTTGCTCGCTAGGGGTTTTCCACTCAGTAAATTCGCCGGATTTTGGATCATAACGGCCGAGATACCCCTGACTGTAATCGGTGTACCAGATGATATCGCCGCTGGTGATGGCCAGTCTGCGCAGTCGGGCCTCGCTACGGGGTAGATAAATGGTTTTCGATGTCAGGGTTTCCGGGTCGATGGTGGCCAGGGCATTGGTGCCCAGCAGGGCGACCCATGGATGGCCTTTTGAGTCCATTTTGATTCCGTATGGACGGGCCTGTTCAGTTTGCATGGGAACCAGGTCGACTTCACCACTGCGTTTGTTGAGGCGGCCAACGTAATTGCTCCACTGCATCGTAAACCAGATTTCATTGTTACCAGAGAACACCAGTGTATGTGGGTCTCTGGCCGTTTCATCGGGCATGGTAAAGCGGCTCAGTTCACCGGTAACGGCGTTCATGCGGCCGATAAATGCCTGCCTGTTTCCCGCAATCCACAATGATCCGTCCCGGTCGACAATCAGGTTGTGAGGGCCGGTGCCGGGCGGTAATTTTTTGCGGCTGAACTCTTTGCTGCCGGGGTCAAAGCTCGCGGCGTAATCACCGCCCTGTCCAACCAGCCAGATCAACCCGTTGGGCGCGATATCGGGGTCACGTGGCCGGCTGTTTTTCCATGGCACAGTCCATTCCGTGATTTCCAGTTGCACCGGGTTGTCAACGATGGGGTTGATAATGGCCTGTTCCTGCAACGGGTTATCAACGACAGGTTGTTGGCTGGTTTCCATATCATCAACCGGCACCTGCGCGGTTGCGGCGGCGGCAAAAAGAGTCAACAAAAACACAAGTTGGTATTTACGCATTACGTACACCTGTCATTGGTACTTTGGCCGGCAAGTAGCGGCGGTTGTCGATAAAGAAACCATAACCCAAAATTGGCAATGGTACAGCTACTGTTTGCAAATGCGCCCCGGGGTTATAATGGCAACTCCCGTGGCACCGTTTGCCATAACCAGACATTGAGAAATCTATGATTGCCGAAAAAAACAAAGTCGTAACTTTTCATTACACACTCACAAACGCTGCTGGTGAAGAGATGGAATCTTCACGCAAAGGCGAGCCGATGAGCTATCTGCATGGGGCCAATAACATTATCAAGGGTCTTGAAAAGGCTATGGAAGGACGTGCGGTGAGTGATCAATTTAGTGTCACGGTTGAGCCTGAAGAAGCCTATGGCGTGCGTAATGAAAACAACATTCAGCGGATAGCAATAAAGCGTTTGAAAGGCATTGGAAAAATTACTGCCGGCCAGGTTTTAAGCTTGAACACCAACAATGGGCAGGTGCAGGTTACGGTGCTTAAAGTTGGCCGCTTTAACGTAGATGTTGACGGCAACCACCCGTTGGCGGGCGAGCAACTGACGTTTGACGTTGAAATAACCGATATTCGTGACGCCATTGCAGAAGAAACCGAACACGGTCATGTCCATGGCCCGGGCGGTCACCAGCACGACTAGGTTTCCGGGTTGGTGCTGACGCCGGCCTGAACCTTCCACAACGCCGCATACAGACCGTTTTCCACCAGCAGTTGCTGGTGGCTGCCGGTCTCGGTAACACGTCCCTTATCCAGCACATAAATACGATTCGCGTTGACGATGGTTGAAAGCCGATGGGCGACAACCAGTGTTGTCCGGCCCCTGGTGATAATCTGCATGGAGCGCTGAATGGCGGCTTCGGTTTCATTGTCTACTGCCGATGTGGCCTCATCCAGTATCAATACCGGCGGGTCTTTCAACACGGCGCGGGCAATGGATACCCGCTGTCTTTGTCCGCCCGATAACTTCTGTCCGCGTTCGCCGACGATGGTGTCGTAGCCGTCGGGCAATTGCAGAATAAAATCGTGCGCCTCGGCCGCTTTTGCCGCGGCTTCAATCTCCGTCTGGGTGGCTTGCGGCCGACCGTACGCGATATTTTCGGCCACACTGCCGTGAAACAGAAATACATCCTGACTGACGAGACCAAACGCGGCACGAAGGTCCGGTGTTTTGAGCACTTCAAGATCGGTGCCGTCAAGTTTGACGCGGCCGGCGGTCGGTGAATAAAAACGCAGCAGCAATTTCATCAGCGTGCTTTTGCCAGAGCCGGTTTGACCTACCACGGCAACGGTCTCGCCCGATGCGATATCGATATTAATACCGCGCAGCACTTCGGCCCCGTTGGCATAACTGAAACTCACGTTTTCAAATGTCAGTTGGCCCTTGACCTGTTCGATGGGCAAGGCAACAGAACCACTGCGGACGTTGATCGGCACCTCAATCAGGTTGAGAATCCGACGGGTTGAAGCCATGGCGCGTTCAAACAAATCCACCGTTTCGGCCAGACGTGTCAGCGGCCATAACAACCTTTGCGTCAAAAACACCAGCACACTGTAGGCACCGGCGTTCAGTTGCCCATCCAGCGTCAGCTTGCCGCCATAAATGAGGGTTGCCACGAAGCCCACGAGAATGGCCATGCGTATGATGGGGATAAAAGCCGAGCTGATACGGATGGCGCCCCGATTGGCGGTGACATAAGCCTCGCTTTCCCTGCGCATCTGCTCAAGCTCATGCTTTTCGCGGGTAAAACTCTTGATGGTGGCGATGCCGGCAATATTGTTGGCGAGGCGGGTGCTGAGCAGTCCAACCTTTTCGCGCACATTGGCGTACAGGGGCTGGGCCCTGCGCTGAAACCAGAACGCGCCAAGCAAGATCACGGGAACCGGTGTGAAAGCAATCAGGGCGATCGGTGGAGACACGTAAAAGAACACCGCGCCGACCGCCACTACCGATGTTGCCACCTGAATCAGCGCGTTGGCGCCGCCATCGAGGAACCGTTCCAATTGGTTCACGTCATCATTCAGTATGGCCACCAGTTTTCCGGTGGAGGAATCTTCAAACCAGGCCATATCCAGATCTTGCATATGCCCGTAGGCATCCAGTCTCAAATCATGTTGCAGGCTTTGTGAAAGGTTGCGCCACAGTATCTGTAAAAAGAACTGAAACAAGGATTCGAGGGCCCAAACAGCAATGGTAAGCGCGCCCAGAAACAGCATTTGCTTAAACGGGTCCTGAATACCGAAATCGGCCAAAAACGAGCGTTCCTGACGGACCACAACATCGATTGCCATACCGATCAGAATTTCCGGCATGACGTCGAAGAGTTTGTTCAGTACCGAACAGATGGATGCCAGTCTGATTTGCCGGCGGTGGCCGCGCGCGTAACGTACCAGCCGCATGAGCACGCTGGTGGAAGAGGATTTATCGGCCATCGGCACTGTCGCTACAGCAAATGCCGCAAGTCGGGCAGATATTTTTCCAGTGATCCGGTATTGAACACCACCACGGTGTCATCGGCCTTGATCATGCCGCTTTCGACCAATTGCGGTAGTGCGGCCAAGCAGGCTGCGCCTTCGGGGCAAACCCACCAGCCCTTGTCCCGCCACACTTTACCAAGCGCGTTGTGTATGTCCTGTTCGGCCACGGCAACGGCCGCTCCACCGGACTTTCTGATGATATCGAGAACCTTGAAGTGACCCACGCCGCCCGGCACATTGACGCCATAGGCCAGGGTGTCGCCGGGGTCTACCGGCGCGACTTCGGTGGCGTCGCTTGCAAAGGCTTTGACCAACGGTTGTGTGCCTTCACTTTGTACGCAGATCATTTTTGGACGGCGTGCATCAATTAAACCCATGCACTCCAGCTCGCTCCAGGCCTTCCACATGCCGAGTACGCCGGTACCACCGCCGGTTGGGTAGATCACGACGTCCGGCAGGCTCCAGCGGCCACCGGGTTGTGCGGGTTCGGCGAGTTCCAGGCCAAGGGTTTTTTTGCCATCGATGCGCCAGCCGGGTTCCTGAAAAGTGGCCACGCTGAAATAACCCTTGTCCAACCACTTTTTCTTGAGCAGTGCGCCGGCCTCGCGAATGGTGCCGGTCACCAGTTCAATATTAAACTGCGCTGACTGGTTGGCCAGTGCCGCCACCCGGCCAAGTATCGGCATGGGTGTGTTGTCGGGCATCGCCACGACCGCGTCCATGCCTGCCGCTTTGGCATACTCACACATGGAGTCGCCCGCGTTGCCTTGCGTGGGTACGGCCAGTTTGGTGATGCCGGCTTTGTGCGCCATGGATATGGTCATGGCCATGCCGCGGTCTTTGAAACTTTGCGTCGGGTTGGCACCGAAGCCCTTGTGTGTCTTGCCTTCATCTTTCACCAGCAGCGTGAAACCGGTGTGCTGCGCGAGTGGGTGATCGTTGTAATCAAGCAGGGGGGTGTGGCCCTCGCCCAGGTTGAATATGTGTGGCTGGTCATCCGGGTTGTTGATGTCGAGGGGCAGTAGTCCGCCAAAGCGCCACATGTCGTTGCGTTCGGGGTGATACCACGACTGATTGGGTTGTTCTTCCATCAGGCGCTTGAGATCCATAATGATCTCGACCGGGCTGTCGTCCTTTGGACACAGGTTCATAACCGTATCGGCGGGGTACTGGGTGCCGCAGCGGGTACATTGCAAGTGTGATACAAAACTCATGGTTTTAGGCGCCTGAGAGGGACTCAGAATAGTTTAAGTGGTTCGCACCGGGCGCGCCATGTACTTTAGTTAGGCATCCTTGACAAAATGCGTGCTTGGGGGACAAGCAAGGTACCCACACCCGGTGCGACAAGTTAAGGTTAGCACTAATCGAGTAAAAATCAAATAAAAATTAAGAATGTTCATCAACTATATGTTTTTGCACCTTAATGTTATTTTCAAAATGGCTATTCGATTTGTTTAAAAGCGTATTCAATCGAGATGACAGTGAGCGGGTGATACTTGTCTTTTGCCGCGTCGAAGATGCCGTGGGCCAGTGTTGCGTCGCTGCCGTTTTGTGCCAGCGCCTGATAGACCGGTTGGATTAAGCGAATGCGCCCGTAATGATCCAGGTGGGCTGACATGGCACCGTAGGCCGGCAGATACCTTCTTGTTGCGACCTGTATGAACCAGACGCGGCTAATTTCCGCGTTGCGTGTCTCGCTGAACCCAAAACTCTCATCGAGCTCAGTCATCTGGGCTTCTGTCAGCTCAGTGGGCAGGCTGTTGATAAAGTGCACAGTTGCTTGTGGGCTCCAGTCTTGCATGGGTATCTCATTGACCGAGATCTCACCGGCGGCCCATGAAACCGCCACACTTGCTGCCGTTTCAAGCGTTTCAGAATAGGGGGTCGGCGCGTCTGCCGGCAGACCTGGTTGATAAAGCCATTCTTCCGCCTGCGCACGGCTGAATTTGTCGGGGTATTGGGTTAGTAAGTTCTGGTCCAGGTAGTCGAGAAACTGCTCGCTGGAAATAGACTGAAACTGGAAGTGGTTGAAATAAGCGGCCAGGAATGTGTCAAAAACTTCGCGGCCAAACAGGTTTTCCATGTGCTGCAGGAACAACTGCCCTTTCTGGTAGTGCAGGCTGCCCTGCGATTCGTCCGGGTCATCAAGGTGCTCAACAGGCGCCAGTGCCTGCATGGCCGGGCTGACTTCATCCAGACCCTGGAGCAGTTCCCGGTAGGACAATACGCGCTCTTCGTCGGCCTTGTCCTTGCCGAATAAGACCTCCATTAGACGGGCATCCAGATAGCTGGTGATGCCTTCATTCAGCCAGATATCTCGCCAGGTCTTGTTGCTGACCATATTGCCCGACCATGAGTGAGCGAGTTCGTGCGCGATCAACGACACCAGGCTTTGATCACCCGCCAGCACGCTTGGCGTAATAAATGAAAGCCGTGGGTTTTCCATGCCGCCAAATGGAAAGCTGGGCGGCAGGATCAACAGGTCATAGCGGCCCCACTGGTAAGGCCCGTAGGTGGCTGCAGCCGTATCCAGCATTTGCTGGGTACTGGCAAACTCGAAAGTAGACGCGTCCAGCATTTCCGGCTCGGTGTAAATGCCGGTGTCTTCACCGATGGGGGCGAAATAGATATTGCCGGCCGCAATCGCGAGCAAATAAGAAGGAATGGGCTGCGGCATGTTGAAATGATATTCACCGTTACGCGCGGTCAATGGGTCGTTGTCGGCGCTCATTACCGCCAGCAGCGCGGGCGGCGTGTGGATTGTGGCCTCATAGGTAATTCGTACAGATGGCGTGTCCTGCAAGGGTACCCAACTGCGCGCGTGAATGGACTGCGACTGGCTGAACATATACGGGTGCTCGCCGCCGGCGGTTAATTCTTTTGGCAGCCATTGCAGCGCGGATGCGCCCGGGTCGGTTTTGTAGCCAATCGTAATCAGCAGATCCTGCTGCTGCTCTAAGCCGGCCGGGAGTGTTATGTCCAACGCCTGACCCAATACCGGGTCGTGGCGCGTGTACTCAAACGCTGCCGCTACGCCATTACCTTCGTCATCAAGCCCGGCCACCATGATGTTGTCGATGTGCAGGTCGCGGGTATCAAGAGTGATCTGCGTGGCGGCAGGATCCAGCCTGCGCATTTTCAGTTCGGCTTCGCCGCGCAATTCCTGCTGTTCAAAGTCAACGGTCAGATCTAAACGAATGTGATCGGTGACAAACTGCCGAGTGTTGGCGAAAGAAAAATAATCGTGTGAAATATCGACGGCTTTTTTCTGCGGCGCCGGTGAGTCAGGCGTTGGTGCATCAGACTGAGAGCAGGAAACGAGCATGAAAATGGAGAACAGCAAGGCGGCAATACGCATAATTTAACAGTCTCGGGCAAATCCAAAGGGCCTCAAGTATAGAGAATTACCACCGTCAGATGCTACGATCTCGTTCCGATTGTAAAAGTTGAATATCCGATGAAAGTTAATGGCACACCCTACCGCTCGATCTGGCTGAATAAAAACGGCTGGTCGGCAGATATTATTGACCAAACCCGGCTCCCCCATGAGTTCATTGTCAAAACACTGAGCAGTATGCAGGAAGCTGCTGAAGCCATTAGCGTGATGCGCGTTCGGGGCGCACCGCTGATTGGCGCCACGGCAGCGTACGGTCTCGCGCTCGCGATGCGCGAAGGCACAGAGGATGAGCACCTCAACCAGGCTTACGATGTCTTGTTGGCTACGAGACCGACAGCAGTGAATTTACGCTGGGCTTTACAAAAAATGCGCACAGCGCTGATGGCTGTGCCATCTGTCGAGCGATTGGAAAAAGCCTACCGGATGGCCGCGGAGATTTGCGATGAAGATGTGGAAATTAACCACGCTATAGGCAAACACGGGCTCAGTGTGGTTAGGCAGTTGTGGGAAAACAAGCCGCAAGACAGCAAGGTTTTCAACATACTGACCCACTGCAACGCAGGCTGGCTGGCAACGGTCGACTGGGGTACGGCGTTATCGGTTATCTACCAGGCGCATGATGAGGGTATTCCAGTACACGTGTGGGTGGATGAAACACGTCCCCGTAACCAGGGCGCCGCATTGACGGCATGGGAGTTGGCATCCCATGGCATTCCGCACGACGTTATCGTCGATAACGCCGGCGGGCACTTGATGCAGCATGGCTTGGTGGATATGTGTATTACCGGCACCGACCGCACCACCCGTAGCGGTGATGTTTGTAACAAGATCGGTACGTACCTGAAGGCCCTGGCCGCGTTTGACAACAACGTGCCATTCTACGTGGCGTTACCGGGGCCGACCATCGACTGGCAAATGAGCGATGGTGTCAAAGGCATACCCATCGAACAACGGGACGCGACTGAAGTAACCCATGTTGAAGGCAAAAATGCGGCCGGTCAGGTTGAGTCCGTACAGATTACCCCCGATGGCGTGAGTGCCTGCAACTACGCCTTTGATGTGACGCCAGCGCGATTGGTGACGGGTCTGTTTACCGAGCGCGGTGTTTGCGATGCCAGTGAAGCTGGCTTGCTGGGCCTTTATCCCGAGCAGGAAGGGGCGCTTGAATGAGCCATGCTTTGCGACAGGAATTGATCGACACCGCGCGGGCGATGAACGCGAGCGGTTTGAATCAGGGTACATCCGGCAATCTGAGTGTGCGTTGCGATGAGGGTATGCTGATTACGCCCACAGGTATGGATTATGCAGGGTTAACCCCGGATGACATCGTCTGGATGGATCTTGAAGGCGGCACCAAGGGCCCGCGAAAACCGTCCAGCGAGTGGCGTTTTCATGCCGCCATTTATCAGCACCGCCCAGAAGCCAAGTCCATTTTGCATGCCCATCCGGTGAGCTGTACCGCGCTGGCCTGTATGGGCAAGGGCATTCCGGCATTTCATTATATGGTGGCGGTTGCAGGTGGAAAAGATATCCGCTGCTCAGACTACGCCACCTTCGGCACCGCCGAGCTTTCAGCTCACGTGCTTACCGCGCTGGAAGGCCGCAAAGCCTGTCTGATGGGCCATCACGGCCTGACCTGTTTTGACAGTGACCTGCCGCGCGCGTTGGCTCTGGCCATTGAGGTTGAACACCTGGCCACGGTTTATAGCCGCATATTGGCGATGGGTGAAGCGGATGTCTTGAGCGACAGAGAGATGGCAGTTGTGCTGGAAAAATTCAGCAGTTATGGCGTGCAGGACAAGAAAAACCCTTGATGGCAAACCGGCCTCATTTGTGAAGCCGGTTTACGATTATGGAAAGATAAGCTGTAATAATATTTCTGTTTTACAGACAACACTGTTTAGGGCTACAGGTCAGTCCACCACCACCCAACTGCCGTCCGCCTGCCGGCAGGCAGTGCCGTAAATTTGCTCCGTTTTACCACCGATTTCCGCATCCAGCGTATATTCCCGGCAAGGGCCGGTTTCAGCTTCATAAGTTTGTGTGGGTGTCACAACATACTCATAACCGGTATCCGGGTTTACCCACGAAGAGGGCACGCCAGTGCGTACGTTTTCCAACGCCGCTACGGTGTTGCGCCGGTCTGTCTCGTCCATCGTGCGTCCAATGCTGCCGCCAATGGCGGCACCGGCCGCGCTGCCAATGATTGTAGCCAATACGTTACCTCTACCGCCGCCCACCTGGTGGCCGAGAATTCCGCCGGCAATGGCGCCTATGATGACGCCCTGATCTTGCTTGCTCGGCGCGGTGCTGCAAGCAAACAGAACGAATGCCGTACACGCTGCAATCACCAGCCTGGAGTATTTGTTCATGAGTATTCTCCCTGATTAATACGCGTATTTGCGTAGTGTTCAATATAGTACGGACCAATACATCCGCTATTAATAACAGTTACCAGTTAGACCACAGCCTTTCCTGTCTGTCACTAATTTTACGCTTTATCAGTGTGGGTTATATCGACAGGTTGGGTTGCTCTGGCAGGTGCCGCAGGCCCATCCACGCAAGCGCGGCGATGTGTTTGGCAACCGCTTCAACAGGGGGCGGGTTGGCACCTTCTGTCCACCACTGCCCAACGAAGGCGACCATGCCAACCAGTGCGTGGGCGTAGATGGGTGCCAACGTCGGGTCGTAGCCGGCTTTAGAAAACTGATCTGTAAAAACAATACCGACACGATCGGCCAGATCGTACATCAGAGCGGGCATTTCGCCGCCGCGCTGCTGCAGGGGCGCGTCCCGCAATAAAACTGCAAAACCCTGTGGTCGTTCACTGACATAGGTAAGGTAGGCGAGTGTTGCCTGCTCTATTCGTGCCCGGGCTGAACCGGAAGTAACGGCTTTGGCAACGTGGTTAACGATATATTCCAGTTCACGATCGACAATGACGGCATAAAGACCCTTTTTGCCGCCAAAGTGATCGTAAAGGATTGGTTTCGAGACTTGCGCGCGGGCAGCAATTTCTTCAACCGATGTGGCGGCGTAACCGCGTTCGGCAAAAACCTCGCGTCCAACTTCAATAAGTTGCGCGCGGCGTGCTGTTGCTGTCAGCCGGCCCGGCTGCTTTTTCTCTTTTGGCATCTTGACAAGACTACTACCGGCGAGTAACTTACGCAACGGTAGGTTACTGCTACGTAGGTTTAAGTTGTTGAATAATTGGAGTAAAAAAAGTGACTGAATACAAGGCGCCGATTGAAGATATTAAATTTGTTCTGGAAGAGCTGCTGGATATTCATAGTCACTATCACAAGTATCCAAACTTTCAGGAAGTTACACCTGATTTGCTGGACATGGTGATGAGTGAATGCGCCAAGTTTTGCGAAACCGAGCTAGCGCCCTTGTACCAGAGTGGTGATAAAGAGGGTTGTGAGTGGATCGACGGCAAGGTAACCACACCCAAAGGCTTCAAAGAGGCCTATCAGCAATATATCGAGGCCGGGTGGCAAGGTATCTCCCACCCACTCGAATATGACGGCCAGAACTTACCCAATACATTCGGTTTGATCCGCACGGAAATGATTGGTACCGCCAACTGGTCCTGGTCGATGTTTCCGGGTCTTAGCCTGGGTGCCATGAATACCTTGATCGAGCATGGTAGTGAAGCGCAACAGAAAACATATCTGAAAAAGCTGACTCAGGGTGTGTGGAGCGGAACCATGTGCCTGACAGAAGCGCAGTGTGGCTCTGACCTGAGCCAGATCAGAACGAAGGCAGAGCCGACCGACGATGGTGCCTATGAAATTACCGGCAGCAAAATTTTTATCTCTGCGGGTGATCACGACCTGACCGAAAACATCATCCATATCGTGCTGGCACGACTACCCGACGCGCCCAAAGGGTCACAGGGTATATCGCTATTTTTGGTGCCCAAAATACTCGTTAATGAAGATTCCTCACTGGGTGAGCCCAACCTGATGAACTGCGGTTCTATCGAAGAAAAGATGGGCATCAAGGCTTCACCTACCGCTGTACTGAACTTTGACCGCGCCAAGGGTTACCTGATAGGCAAGGAAAATAAGGGCCTTGAGTACATGTTCACTTACATGAACACCGCCAGGGTGGGTACTGCTGTGCAGGGTCTGTGCCATACCGAGCAGGCTTACCAGGCATCGCTGCCCTACGCGAAAGAGCGCCTGTCCATGCGCTCGTTGTCGGGCACAAAAAACCCTGAGAAAGTCGCTGACCCCATCATTGTTCATGCCGATGTGAGAAGAATGTTGTTGACCCAGAAAGCCTTTTCCGAGGGCGGCAGGGCAATGATTTATTACGTCGGTAAAATGGTTGATGAGCTTAGCCAGTGTGAAAATGAGCAAGACAAAGACAGCATGAATGACAAGCTGGGCTTTTTTACACCCATACTCAAAGGCTTTCTCACCGAGATCAGTTGCGAATCGACGAACCACGGCATGCAGGTATTTGGCGGACACGGTTACATCAAGGAATGGGGCCTGGAGCAAATTGTCCGGGACGCCAGAATTTCTACGTTGTACGAAGGTACCACCGGTATTCAGGGGCTCGATCTACTAGGCCGAAAGCTGCTGATGGAGCGTGGTAAAACACTGAAGGCTTTTACCAAGGAAATATTGGGCTTTTGTAAGGACCACAGTGTCATCTCCAAAAATGAACACAAATACAGAATGCACAAATTTATCTGGCCATTAAGCAAAGCGGTGATCAACTGGCAGCGCCATGCGTTACAAATTGCGCTGAAAGCCCGCAAAAATCGCGACATAGTCGGCTCGGCATCGGTGGATTTTCTGATGTATTCGGGTTATATCACCATGGCCTATTTTTGGGCGATGATGGCGCAAAAAGCCAATGAACGAATTGCTGAAAAACCCGACAACATCGAGTTTTATCAGGCCAAAGTCAAAACAGCAGAGTTTTACTTTAGCCGGATCTTGCCGCGCACCAAGACACTGGCTAAAACCATGTTGTCCGACCCGGATTCGTTGATGAAGATGACAAGCGAACAGTTCTGACCATAACCTGCGAGTGGTAAAGGTTTAGACCCCGCCTGCAAGGGGCGCTTTTTGAGTTCATGCGCTGCTTCCGTCCTGAAGCGCCCCTCGGTACTCAGGGGGTAGCGGCGGTAGACAAAGTATTAGGCTTCACATCGAATATCGCCTCCTGTCCATAAAGGAGATGCCTGTTCCCGGAAGTAACTTTCCAGGCTGGCGCCATCAATCCAACCCTGTTTTTTGAGCCCTGTAGACGCGGCTCTTTTCAAGAATGGAAAAAGCATAATTCCTTCGGTGGCGCATGCCAGGTTGGGTTGTGTCCGGATTCAAGCTTTAAAGCTATTTTATTTGATTAAAATTGCTCATAAATGATTAAAATTGCTCATCTAAATGAGTAAATGTGATTATTGTGAACGCCCTGTATTCATGCGACAATTTTTCCGCTTTTACGACTTGGAACAATAACTTAAATAAGAATGTTTCCGGTAAGTTTTGAGGTAACAGTGCTTGGCGCTGCTATCGACCTCAAGTATTCCCGAACCATTGTTAATTGCTTAATTGCCTATACGGTGTTGGGCGGCTTTTATTTTTGATATGCCCATACCAAAAAACGAATCATTCTTTGATGAATGAC
>Ga0102810_1000300_pt1 | contig 17538 bp, 11 predicted proteins | sample ColrivemetaGS573_FD_84506 | JGI IMG/M metagenome (GOLD analysis project Ga0102810, IMG submission 84506) | Estuarine microbial communities from the Columbia River estuary - Ebb tide ETM metaG S.573 | ecosystem: Environmental > Aquatic > Marine > Intertidal zone > Estuary | place: USA: Columbia...
TCATCAACAAGTTCCTGGGCTATCATTCCCCCTGCAAGATAGGCATAGGTGTAAACTCCCCCTCCTGCTTCGCAGGTGTCCCCCTCTACTAGGGGGAACTTTTTTTTGTAGGCCTCCTTCGTAGAGGGAGGTGTCCGAAGGACGGAGGGAGCTTGAGATAATATTTCTTGTAACTTCTCGCTTATGGTTTGCAGGCTCTTATTGTCGATTCCTTTTGCGAGATTAAGAATCGTGACTCAGTCTTTCAAAGAGTTTTTCATTTCATGAAAAGAGCTTGCTACGAATTGACACGGTATAATAGAAATAATCAAATCTATTTCAGGAAGAATAGACTCTAGTTGAGGAATAAGTTCTATATTTTCTGGAAGCTTTTCTCACTCAAAAAAATATGGATGTGTTCGAGTGGCTTCAAGAGAAGAAATAATTTCAGGATTTCTTTCGTAGGCAAAAAAATGTTTTTTAGGATGTATATTTCCTAAGTGTTTTGCAACAGCGAAACCAAAGGCTCAGAGTCAGAGGATGAGTATTTTTTGCATTACTGTACGAGTTTATCAATATACAACACTCCATCAAGATGGTCTATCTCGTGCTGGACAATAACACTTGCAAGTCCTGAAAGACGAAGCGTTTTTTCTTGCATTTTCTCGTCAAAGTATCGGAGCTTTATCTCCTTGTGTCGTGCTACAAAGCCTTTCTTTGTCTTTGGAAGAGAGAGACATCATTCTTCGACACTACTTATAGTTTTATCTGAGGCTTCAATGATTTCCGGATTGAGCATCATAACCGTTCGAAAACTTTCATCATCCCAGTTATGCATGAGGCTTACAATAATAATTCTTTTTGTTACTCCAACTTGCGGAGCAGCAAGACCTACTCAGGCATGATCTGGATTTTTGATATATGCGAGCATTTCTTGCCCCAGTTTCACATATTGTTTCCATTCAGATGTTTTTATCGGATCACATAGAGTTCTGAGGGTGGGATTGTCTTTTCCTATTTCTATTGTAAGCATTTTAAATATAAAAAAATAATTACTCAGAAGTATAAATGAATTGTAAGAAGATTCAAGTGAGAAATAAGAGAAATAAATGGCTTTAAAAAAAATATTTGTCAACCGAGAGTTCGTATTTTCTTTGTTGTGACTTTTGCGTGCCTTTTGTTTTTATGCTATCCTCAAAGAGAAAGTACTTTTTGTAATATTACATATGAAACATATTTTAAGGCAAATCCTCTTAGGATGAATCACGATTTTTCTCCTATTTTGAAGTCAAGCAGCTGTGTTTTCTGCAGAGGAAGAACCTGCATATACGACACTACGAACGATTGACATAGGAACCTTTAATGAATATCGATATAAAATCACAGAAAAGTTTTTTACTCTGCGAGAGGGCTTTGAAATAAATGAAGCAATGAATATTGGAACGCTCAAAGAGATAGCAGTACTTGCGGATACTGGATATAATTATCTTCCAAACAACCTCAAAAATAAGAATTATTTAAATGAGCTTCTCATTGATATTCAAAAAGGGATTAAAAGTCCAGAAAATGAAATTGTGTATATTGAGATTATTAAATCTATAGCAGCCTATCTTGAAGATGTAGAAATACAATCTATAAAAGGTTTTGTAGAAGCTTCTCCTCAAGAATGAAACGCTCCATTGACTGTAACACTCCGAGGACAAGTACAAGATCCAACAGGGACACAAATTCTTTCAGGAAATTATACTTGGTGGATAGATGAAGGAGGAACAAGAAAAGTAATAGGAAGAGGAGTTGTGATGAACTATACTTTCCGAGAGGAAGGAAAATTTTCGGTATTTCTTGATGTAACATCGAGTCATAAAAATGATGAAGGGTATACAGATGTACTCCCTTTTAGATCCCGAGCAGATATCAATGTAAAAGAAAAAATAGCCTCTCTTATTATTAAAGTAAATGGGGAACGGGTATGAGATAACGATGAACTCAAATTTACTCCTGGTGATGCAGACTATGGACTCCTCTTTGATGCAACGAGTTCTACACCTACATCAGGAACAAAGTTTAGTAAAACTGAATGGGACTTTTGAAACGGTGTGACCAGATCATATAGTGGGGATCCAAAAATAGAAAGAATACGGTATGGAAGAGAATGAGATTATGAAGTACAACTGAAACTTCGAACCAACGAAGGAAAGATAGTAACAAAAGATTTTATTGTTTCGATACATGATCCTATTGCAAAAATTGAGTTTAATCGTGCAGATGGATATATCTGAGATAAGTTCACTTTTTCAGCAAAATCTTCAAGTTTATATAGAGATTTGACCTATAATTGGGAAATTGTAGATATTGATGCGGATAAAATAATTTACCAAAATTCTAACAAGCTTTTTACCTATACCTTTGCTGATAAAGGAAAATATAACGTGAAACTTAAGGTACGACAAGCTTCAGGAGAAATAGATCAGGATACGCATATTATTTATGTTACTTCCCAAGCTCCAATTGCAGAATTCGAGTCTTCTGTACCAGCAAAAAACAAACCAAATAGAGTACTTCTCGATGCATCTCGAAGTTATGATCCAGATTTCAGTGATGATGGTCGACTTACTTATTCGTGGTATATCGATGGAAATAAAGTAAACTTAGAAGATGCAAATCTTAATGGATCAATCTGATATTATACTTTTTCGAGTGTAGGAACACATAGTGTGAATGTTGAGGTGACAGATCCGGATGGAATTATGTCTGTAAAAAAGAAAGATATAAAGGTAGATTCTATTCTTGCAGTAGAAATGTATGCATTTCCAAGAGTAATCCAAAGAGATAGTTTTATAAAATTTGTAGCAGAATCTCCAGAAGCTGTGATTTATGAGTGGGATTTTGGAGATGGACAAAAAACGGGAGGAAACTTTGATAAAGTGACTCACACGTATGATAAAAGTGGAACATTTAATGTGACTCTAAAAGTAAGTGATAAAGATAATAAAACAAATACTTATACAAGAACGGTGTATGTAAGTGATTCAAACGCTCCTTATGCTGTAATGGATATATCGTATTCGGGTCTTGAGAGACCTCTGTATAATGCGGAAGCATGTAATGGAGAAGGGGCTTATATAGTCGATAGAGTACAAACTATTCAATTTAATGCAGCCGAATCTATTAATATTGATGGAAAAACATCAAATTTAGAATATTCATGGAAGATTGGTCAATCAAAATTCTCAACAGCCACAAGTGTTTCACATCGATTTGATGAAATAGGATGTTTTCCAGTAAAACTCACGGTAAAGAGTAATGGAAACGGGTCTATCCATGCAACGGAGGCTCGTGTTGAAGTGAGAAATGTAAAACCAACGCTTGCTTCTCTTTCTGTTCAAGTAGAGAACCCTGATGTAGATCCTTTGGTAGTACGAGTAGTTGCACAAGGAGCAACTGATCCTGATGGAGTGATTCAATCGTACTTATGGTATTACTATACCGATATAGATACAGAACCACAAGATTTTCGTTCTACGTCAACAAATTCAACAGCATTTGTGATACCAAAAATCACGGGGAATTATTACTTTATGGCGATTTTAAAAGATAATAATGAAGCACGAATTACTTCAGAAGAGATTACAGGGTCACGATATTTTACCACAATTACGGGAGATAATATTAATACTCCAATTGTAGAACTGAGTGTAAATGACAATTCAACTATTATAGGAGAAGATGTTATATTTACAGCAAAAGCGAGTAATATCCTAGGACAAAGCGTGGAAAAAGATGCAAGTTTTAGTTGGGATTTTGATGGAGATGGGTTTTATGATACTCAAACAAATGATCCTTCTACAACATATCGATATAGAAAATCATGAGAGTTTTATGCAAAAGTAAAAGTAAAATACAAAGGGATTAGTAGTACAAAAAATATTACAATTAATGTGAGTAATAAACTCGTTCCTGACTTTGAATATATTTCTATTGGAAATAAATTTATATTCTTTGATAGTTCTCAATGACAAGTTGAGACTCGAACGTGGGATCTAGGTGATGGAAACAAAAAAACTGGAACTTCCTTTGAGCATACATATACAGATAAAGAAACAAACCATGTAGTAAATCTCAAGATTACCGAAGGAACAAAAGTAAAAGAAATACAAAAAACAGTTTCAAAAAACATAAAAAATATTCTAAAGACCAGAGGACAGGATTTGGTAGTGTTTAGCTCTCCAGAAATGGATGAAGCGGGAACTATCATACTTGAAAACTATACTCAAAAGTTATTTCTCTATCTTGGAGAGAGTACTGATACCGCAACAGCTTATATCATAGACTATGATATAGAACATGATAGTGATCTCAATGGAGGAATGGATGATGATGCAGATAATATAGGGACAGCAAGTTATGTTTCTGGAGATGTTGCAGAGATTCCACTCAGTCCGTATAAAATCCAAAAAATACGAGTCTATCTCAAAGATGAAACAGGAGCTATTATAGCGTCTGAAGATATTCGAGTAGAAAAAACATATATTGATGAAATGAATATTGATCCAGATACCATTATTTTTGAGGGGGTCACTGAATCTGAAAAACAAAAAATAGAAGACTTAAAAAAGATTCTTATCCAACTCCCTCAACAGCAAAAACTCATGGCGCTGAGTTATGTACAAAAATTGCAAGAAAATTGGAATGATAATACAGAAAAAACGCGAACGATTCTTGATTTTGAAAATTATATTTTTGAACTTCAGTTGCCAAATGAAGACGAGATTATAACACTTCTTGAATCGCTTCTTGTAGAAGGACAAGAGGATCAAAGTACGAGAAATATTACCTACCAAGCGCTTGTAAATCTTATTCCCCAAGAAATAGAATGTAGTGTAGAGACAGGAACGTGTTATGATAATCTCATTACAAAACTCGAAGATATACGAAACTCTGATGATATAGAATACAATAAAAATCTTGGAAAAGAAATATTGGAGGTCATAGCAGAAACGAGCCTTATGGATACGACCCAAAAGCTAGATTTTAAAGCTATTTTGACATCCCTTGTGTATGGAGGAAATGTAGAGGATATTCCAACAGATGAAAAACAAGATATTATTAATGAAGGGCCAGATGAAGGGGGTGATGGTTCTGGATGAATACTGGGGGTATTAATATTTATTGGAAAAATATTAGGATACCTCATAGGGATTTTCCTTCTCATCATCGTTGTGTTTTATATTTTCTATAAAATTGTAAATAAGGATGAGAATCTCAGTTTTTCAGAATTTATTAGCAAAAAAACATCGTTTGGAAAAGATGAATCACCAGCATTGAAAGAAGAGAGTTTAGAGGATATTCTAGGAGAAACAACAGATACATGATTTGAAGATATTTTATCTCTCGACGAAGATATTGTCAGTAAACAAAAACCATCTGTAAAAGTAAGTGAAACAAAAGAAGAAACAAAAATTGAGACTCAAAAAAATGTTTCAGAAGAAGTACCAGCATGGTTAAAATGAAATTTCGAAAATACAGATGTAAAAAAAGAATCAAAACCAGAATGAAACCCTGTATCAAAAACAGAAGAAAAAACACAAAAAGAACCTGAGAAAAAAGTTGAAATTCCAAAAAAGCAGGAACAAAATCTTGCAACAAAAAAACAGGAGCAAATTCTTCCAATTCCAAAAGTTGAAGAGAAAAAACAGGAGCAAAAACCTCATACGATACCTTCTTCAGTAAAAGAGAGTCCAAAAGAGGACTTTGATATAGAAGCAGAAACAAAACTCGAAAAAGATACAACTCCTGATTGGCTAAAGGGAGCATTTAGTCCAGAATGAGAAAAATCAAACAAAGAAGAATCAAACAAAGAAGACAAGGAGGTAAAGACACAAGAAAAAACAGAAATCCTAGCTGAACAAGATACTTCTGTTACAGAGACTCCAGTTGTAGTTGATAATGTGTCTTCTCAAAAAACAGATACACAAGTACCTGATTGGTTAAAAGGAAGTTTTGACCCAAGTCCTATTACCGATGAGACTGTAAAAACTGATGCACCTATACCAGAAAAACCAGTTTCTCAAAAAACAGATATTCCACAAGAAAAGACTGTATCAAAAAAGCAAGATATTTCACCAGAAAAACCAGTTTCTCAAAAAACAGATACACAGGTTTGACTCTCTCAGAAGGGAGAACAAAAAATAGAGAAAATAGAAGGAAGGGTGGAGAAAAAATCTTGAGAACCAAAAACAGGTACAGCAAAAGGAAAAGATACTCCTACGGATAAAGCGAGTTCTCAAAAAAAACAGAAGTCTGTAACGCTTCCAAAAACAGAAAAGAAAACAGAAAAGAAAACAGAAGATACACAGGAGAAAAAAGAAGAACTCTGGGATGATGGAATGAAAATTCCAGATTGGCTTAAATCTGATGAATAAACCCAAAAAAACAGCTTAAATTATAAGCTGTTTTTTTGAAAGATTATCTTTTTGTATTTCTCTATTTCACTTTATAATACTGTTTAATTATATATATTTTTTGTATTATTTTGAACCAGTTTACACAAGAATCTCTAGATTTTCTAAAGGATATAATCATCATTATTGCGGTTGTTATTGTAATACGGACCTATCTTGTAATGCCATTTCAGATTAATGGGCAGTCAATGTATGCTTCGTACTATGATAAAGAATTTATTATGGTAGATAGACTCTCTCATAGAGATATTCCTCTTATCGGTCAAATGGATGAAATGCAAAGAGGTGATGTTGTTATTTTTGCTCCAGGAGTGAGCAAAGAGAGAAAATACTTTATTAAAAGGGTTATAGCACTTCCAGGTGAGACACTGAAGATAGAAAATGGACGAGTCTATATAAAAGAGCTCGGACAAGAGGAGTTCTACGAACTTGATGAGTCATGATACCTGACAGTAGAAAACAATTTCAATACCTATGTTGGAGCTGATGATGAAGTACATATATACCAGATACCTGAAAATAGATATTTTGTCATGTGAGATAATAGACTTCATTCTACAGATAGTAGAACATGTTTCCAAACTTGTAGTGTTCGCTGAAATTATATTAGTCCTGAAGAAATCACAGGAAGGATCTTTCTCGATCTTGGATATTTTGATTTTTCAAGCTTTTCTTTTGTTCACCCAGAGTATGGGACTCCTACGATTCCAAAATTTTTCTCTTCTCTTGCGGAGTATAGTTATTAGTCATGGATGCATTTTACTATATAGATAAGCCGACAGGTATTACGAGTTTTCAGGTTCTTCGTGAGATGCGAAAGATTTTATGAGTAAAAAAGTTTGGTCATAGTGGGACACTTGATCCACTTGCTACAGGAGGTCTTCTGGTAGCAGTAGGAGCTTATACAAAGCTCATTCCTTATGTAGAAAAGGATTCGAAACGCTACCATGCTACTATTATGCTTGACGGGAGTTCTCCTTCTTTTGATAGTGATACTGAAATTTCTTTTCTTTCGTGAGAAAAGCAGAAATATTTTCAGAATTCACTTTCTTTACAAGATATTGAGATACTGTTTCAAAGACATTTTTTTTGAAATATCTCTCAAGTTCCTCCAAAATACTCTGCTCTCAAAATCGATGGGAAACGGGCACTTGATCGAACACTCGCTGGAGAGGAAATCGAGATGAAGACTCGAGAAGTAGAAATCTTTTCTTATAAAATAGAATCCTTTCATTATCCAGAGCTTAGAGTTGAGCTGAATGTGAGTGCGGGGACCTATATCCGTTCTATCGCACATGACTTAGGAGCGCTACTATGAACGTGAGGGTATCTCTCAGCACTTCGTAGAACCTGAGTATGACAACTTGATGTATCATCTTTGGTGTGACTCAATGAGCTAGATGAAACAAAGATACTTGATATTGCTAAAATCTTTTGAGATAGAATGTATGAGTATAAAGATGAAACTCTCTACAAGCGACTCTCTGAATGACAGCGAGTCAGAGGAGATTTTTCATTTCCAGAACAACAAGATATTTTTCTGACAGATGGACAGGGTATACGATTTGTAGTAGAGTATAAAAATGGAGTCATTCATCCACGAAAAAAAATACTATAAAAGATTTGCGCTTTCGTACTTTTTTTATACAATACACGAGCTTTTTTGAAATAGCATATATATGGGACATTAGCTCAGTCGGTAGAGCAGCCCCCTTTTAAGGGGAAGGTCCTGGGTTCGAGCCCCGGATGTCCCACCATTTTCCCAAAACATTCTAGCACCATTAAGATAATTCTTGTTGGTGCTTTTTTGATGTTTGAGTTTTTTCATTACTATGAGCGTATTAATACATACATTTTTAAAAAATAAATATGAACAAGCTCATAAACTGGAGGATATTTTTTCTCTTGCTTACAGCGAGTATGCTCTCTATCGTTGCAATTTTACCCTATGCATTTTCTCTTCAGTGAGATATAATACGTCAGATTCCTCTTCCCTTACCGCTTATTATTGGGGTAACGCTTTTGCAAAATGGAATCATCTTTGCAATTTTGATATTTCTCGGACTCTTCGTATCTCAAAAGATTTGATTGTGACTCAGATATATAGAAGCATATTGAGAAAACAAAAAAATTACTCCTGAAATGAAGAATGTATTTAAAAAATCTTTATTGCTCGGAGCTGGAATAGGGTTTGTAATAATAATAACGGATATAGTATTTAAAAAAATATGAGTTGTTGTATGAGGGGATCTCTCTATTCCTATATGGCAATGATTTTTAGCTTCCTTTTATGGATGAATTGCAGAAGAAATTTTACTAAGACTTTTTCTTATGTCGCTCCTTATTTGGATATTACATACAATATTCAAATCTCATTCGCAGTGAAAGGTAAGAAATGCAATTATTTGGGCTTCTATTCTTATCACGGCAATAATATTTTGAGTATGACATCTACCAGCTGTTGCTCAAATAACTGAGCTTACGGATGGAGTGATCGTTCGTACTATAGTATTAAATGCTCTATGAGGGGTTGTGTTTTGATATTTGTATTGGAAAAATGGTTTAGAGTCTGCAATGATTGCTCACTTTTCAGCCGATATTGTATTACATGTCGTTTTGCCAATGAGCATAGCCATATATGCGTTATAATTTTTATTCCTAGCTGTAACAAAGGATACTAAACTCTATCACGTGATATATAAAAACACTTCTATTTTCTAGAAGTGTTTTTATAGAATGGCTAAAAGAATCTTCGTAATGCTTGATAGGCTGATCATATGATACCAGTACTGCTAGATTCTTCTATTTGGTCGAGGATAGAATCCTGATTTTCGATGCCATGATTCATTCCATCTCTATTTTTGCAAGGAGTTTTCTTGCTTCGTCACTTTTGATTTTTTCAGATTCAAAACGTTGAATGCTTGAGATTTTTTCAGCATTCAGATAGATTCATCCACACGATTTGCAGAAATTTATAAAATTATGAGATCCATAGATATATTCCCGAGTATCCATGGATTTTTTGCAATCGGGGCAAAGTATATCTTGAGGAGTATTCATTCAAGAATTCTTTCATTGTAAGTTATCTCCAAATATTTCCTGTACAGGAGTAGAATCTACAAGAGATTTTATTTTTCAAAACTCCAAAAAAACTCACTTACAAGTACTGCAAGAGTTTATTTCAATAGCATGATGATGTTCGGTACTCATTATTTCCTGACATTCAGGACATTTTCTTTCACCCATACATTTTGGATATGTACTAATGTAATATTATTGTACTGCGAATATGAAAAAAATGCAAAAATCTAAAGATATATCACATATTATTTTTTTCAAAGATGGTTCTTGTTTTTCTGTCTTGTATCGCATTGATTGATGAGAAAACTTGTTCCAACAAAACCAATCACGATTCCAACTTTTGTATACATAGGGAAATGAATATAAAAAATAAATAAGTGTATAATTTCCTCAAACGAATGAGATATGATTTCGTGACAAAAAATATAATTATTTAGCTTCCTCTATATACTATGTCCGTTATATTTCCTAAATACAAAATGTGATGTTGCAAGAACCGAATTATTTTGATGAAATCGCGAAGGAATTGCATCTTAAACCATATCAAGTTGAGACAGTACTCGCTATGATAGCAGAGGGAGATACCGTTCCATTTATCGCTCGATATCGTAAAGAGAGAACAGGAAATCTGGACGAAGATGTAATTCGAGAAATAATGACAGATAAAACGAGAAGAGAAAATGTATATAAAGCCAAACAGACAGCAATTCACGGAATCGAGGAGCAAGGAAAAATGACTCCAGAACTTCTCGCAAAAATCTGTGCATGTATGACGCTACAAGAAGTAGAAGAAATCTATAAACCATATAAGCTGAAGAAAAAAACAAAGGCAATGATTGCTATAGAAAAATGATTTCAGCCAGTTGCCGATGCGATCAAACAGGGAAAAGGAGAGAGTCAACTTTGGGAGATGTTTACAGAGCTTTTAGAGCAATATTCACAGGAAGAAATCTTAGAAGGATGCCTGTATATTATTGCAGCAGAGATATCTTCTGAACCAGAACTCAGAGCATTTCTCAAGAAACAAATCTATGGATGGTCACGAATCATCTCAAAACAAAAGTGAGCAAAAGCTCTAGAAAAACTCAATGAAAAAGATACAAAACAAATCTCAAAGTTTGATATTTATTCAGATTTTTCTATTACTTTTCAGTCTATCAAACCCTATCAAATTCTCGCTCTGAATCGTGGAGAATCTCTGGGAATCCTTTCAATAAAAATAGAAAAAATAGAGAGTGTATATGAGAATACGCTGAGAGAATATCTCTCCTCTATAGAGCACAGAGGACAAGTAAAAGAGCTTCTGGAAAATGCCTTCAGAGAATGATATTCTGTGCTTTTTAAATCACTAGAAAATGAAATCAGAGGAGAACTTTCAGAGACAGGTGAGGATGATGCCATAGCGAGTTTTCAAAGTAATCTTGAGGCACTTCTGATGACGCAACCAGTGTATGGAAAGAAGATACTTGCTATAGATCCAGGGTTTAGAGCTGGATGTAAGATAGTGATACTCGATGAACTCTGAACACCAGTAAAATTTGATAAAATATTTCTCTTCCAAAAATCGGAGTCAGAAGAGACATTGAAAGCTCTTATGGTAAAATATACACCAGATGTAATAGTTTTAGGGAATGGAACGGGAGGAGATGAAACGCTTGAACTTTTGCAAAATATCACAAAAATTGAAATCTATATTGTAAATGAATCAGGGGCATCAGTATATTCTGCTTCGAAAATTGCTCAGGAAGAATTCCCAGATTTAGACTCGCTCGATAGAGGAACAATATCTATAGGAAGACGATATATTGACCCACTCTCAGAGCTTGTAAAAGTCCCAGTAGAGTCTATTGGAGTCGGGATGTACCAACATGATATGCCAGTAAAAAAACTCGAAGAAAAGCTTGGGTACACGGTGGAAGATGTGGTAAATAGAGTTTGAATAAATGTAAACTCTGCTTCGAGCTATGTTCTCAATCATATAGCTGGAATAGATAAAAGAACTGCAAAAAAGGTATATAATAATCGTCCATACAAGTCAAGAGAACAACTTAAAAAAGTACTCACAGACAAAGCTTATGAGCAAGCAATTGGATTTCTCAGAGTACCAGAGAGTCAGGAAGAACTCGATAATACAGATATTCATCCAGAGCAATATGCACTTGCGAGATATTATCTCCAATACAAAGATAAGTGAAGTATAGAGCAGATATTTATGCAACATGCACCTACAATGAAAGAGCTGTATCCAGATGTGAGTCTCACAACGCTTGAATTTATAGCAGAGGCATATGAATGAATATGACAAGAAAAGAGAATACATTCTACACATAAAAAAGCACAAGAAAAAGTGGATCCAGAATCTATTGGAGTATGAAGTATATTAGAGTGAGTTGTCCGAAATGTGGTAGCTTTTGGAGCTTTTGTAGATGTAGGGCTGAAAAATGATGGTCTCGTACATGTTTCTCAAATCGCAGACCGATTTATCTCAAATCCATCAGATGAGCTTGAGGTAGGCCAAAAAGTAAGAGTCAAAGTCATGTCTATGGAAAATGGGAAAATACAGCTCTCTATGAAAGAAGCTGCTATGTAAATTGTGTTCTCATTTCTTCGAGATCTCTGGGAGTAGTATTTTCTACTAGGTTATCGAGAAGGAAAACAAGTCCATTTAGGTTTCAAACATGTCTATGATATATGATGAGTGATTGGTATGCTTGCAAGCTTCAATCTTGTTGTAGTCTTGATTCATCTTGTCTGTTGAGTTTGGAGTATAGGTTTACGAGAAAGTTTTCTTTGCTGCTTCTATCAAGAGAAAAAAAGTTAGGATGCTGTCTCACAAGAAAGTCTTTTAATGACTGAATCCGTGGATAAAGTTCAAAAAATGGATATGGAGTTTCTTTTGTTTCCTGGCTTGAGATAAGGAGAAAATTATATGCATCAAAATCCATAAAAGCATGACGAAGTTCATGTTTAAATGTTTCCTCAAGGTCTGCTTGATGTGATATGCTTGATTGGCTTATATCTATGGTTGCTTGAAAAGAATTTTTTCTCAAATCCAACCCCCTTTCTATTATGTTATTATCAAAAATTTCAACAATACTATAGTGGTGAGGATGGAGTTCTCATTTTGCTCTATTATTTGTAATTTTTACAGGGAAAAATGATCCCGGTGAACGTATTTCTTGAGAAATAGCATGGAGATAGTATGAGATTTTAGGTATAAGTATTTCTGCTATATAATTTTCTCATAAGAGAGTTCCTTGAGTAAAGTTTTCTAGAACAGTTTCTTGCTTCTCTTGTGGTATCCCTAAGTCAAAAAGTATGTCTGGTAGACGCTGAAGGGTTTGTTGGTACACAGGAGATCATTGAGTTTTTAAGCCTTTTATATATGCTTGCGTAACCTTATAAAAATCGCTCTCTGGATTCTTAAGATCAACTAATTTTCATCTATACTCTGATTGTAACTCAAAGAGAGCTTTATTTTTTGAAAGCTGTAGATTTTCTGGAGAAAAAAGACTTTCATTCCATTTAGGTGTTTCTGTTGCTATAGTATTTAAATATACATATCAGTACCATGATATCATATATGTCTATTTCCTCAAACTCATATACATAATCCGGAACATTTTTTTGTGAAAATCAACAAGGGCCTTATGTTCTATGATGATACTTGTTTCGGTTGTAAAATCTATATATGCGATTTTATTGCCATAGATAGTGAGAGAAATATTATCTTCAAAATCATCAAGCTCTGGAGGAATAGTAATAAGTTCTCGTTCTAAACGAGGACTTTTTGTTTTGGCTCAAGACTCTGACATGATAACATATCGCTCAAGTTGTTTTTTATCACGTTTCTCACGATAGTCTTTTGGGAGATAGGTATTTGCTTTTGATACATCTTTTTCACTGCTTACTCGATAAAATACATCCCCATGCTCGAGGCTATTTACGATATCAGCAAATACGTATGAAAGAGCTTTTTTTCCTTCCTGATAGATAACGCGAGGTTTTTTATCGAGAATAGAATATTGTTGTGCAAGTTTTTCTATATGTGCTTCATTTTGTTGTTGTTGTTCTAAATAAATATCTTGTATTTTATATGGATTTGCAGCGATATAGTATTTTCTCTTTCCTTTTTGTAGTTCGATGATGAGTCATGATTCTATCATAAAAGGAAGCTGACGATATACCTCAACCCTGTAGAGCTCAGAGTGCTGAGAGAGATCTGCGATATTGCTTTCTCCATTTTCTAAAAGTGCAAAATAGAGCTTTGCTCCATTTTCTGGTATCCCAATACTTCGAAGAATTCCTATGTATTTTTCCATAAGTGTAACATAAAAGTTATATATTTATTATACCTTAATAATACTTATAAATAATTAAAAATAAAGAAATAAAATATTTTATTGTTACATTTATGTTTCTATTTTAAGAAAAATATTTTTGCTCCTCTATACTGCAGGAGCTTTATTTTTTAAAAGAAGAATTATGAGAACAAATCCATTTCTTCCTGCAAGCAAAATTGACCCAAAAGAGCGAATCGAACATGTGCTCTCATTTGCTGCTGAGAGAGTATATTTGATTCTTACACAGCAACTTCCAAGTCTTGAGTTTCGTGTGAAGCGAGAAGTGCTTTTTATTCTCCTCTTTTCATGAAATAAAGCAGTGATGTATAGAGTTTAATTTTTAAATATTATATTATGAATTGAATCAGTGAAAATATAAATGCATATAAAGATATTGAAAGATATGCGCATATCAATTTAGATGCAGTACTCCATAAGGTCACACAGGAAGTAGCAGAGCTCTCATATGCACGAAAACATGAAACACTGTGAGAGGTTTATAGCGAGGCCTGAGATGTTATTGTAAATATGTTATCAGTAGCAAGTGAGCTCGGAGTAGATGTTTCACTCTTACAAGATGTTTCAAGAGAACAAATAGAGTGAGAAGTACTCCTCCATATGCTTGGTGATTGGAATAGCAAGGTGCAATGATATCGAAATAAATATTCGAGAGAAAATGTTACTTTACCCGAACTCCAAGCTTTGACTCAGGAATTTACATCTACAATTTTGAGTTTTGTGGATCCATGTGTAAACTTGTGAAAGATTATACAAACTAACACACAAAAATTTATGGAACGTAAAGATCAATATAAGCCAAAGATCAATATAAAAGATTATATAGCTGAATACCCAGATTTTCCAAAACCTGGAATAAATTTTAAGGATATTTCACCACTTTTAAGAGATACAGATGCATTTGATTATGTATGCCATGAAATGGCTGAATCTTGTCGAGGAGCGGATAAGATAGTAGCTCTTGATTCAAGAGGATTTATATTTGCTCCAACGATAAAAAAAATACTTTGAATACCATGGATAATGGCGAGAAAACCAGGAAAACTCCCAGGAAAAGTTGAGACAATTTCTTATGATTTAGAGTATGGGAGTAATACGATTGAAATTCAGAAATATGATAAAGATTGAAATTTAAATATTCAACCAGGTGAAAAAGTAGCAATAGTCGATGATCTTCTTGCAACAGGAGGGACTGCATGAGCTGCAATAAAGTTAGTAGAAAAAATGTGAGGAAAAATACATAATTGTAGTTTTGTCATTTCACTTGATGAAGAATTTCTTCAGTGATTTGAGACTCGTAAAAATCTTGCTGAATATCCGTGTTCTACAGTGGTGTCATATGATTAATTTCTAAACATATCATTATGAAAAAAACACTTATCACGCATCCTCATTTTCATGAGCTGTGAGAAAATATTGCAAGAGAAAAAGGGATGGAATTTCCTCAAGTACGATTTGAAAACTTTCCTGATAATTGGCCAAATCTGTTTATTGAAGAAGTAAAAGGAAGTATCGAACATCAAGACGTTACCTATATTGGAGATTTTTCCAGACCAGAAGATATGTTTATAAACTATGCCATGATGCGAGGAATACTCGACTATTATGCAGGAAAACTCCGTGTGATTATGCCCTATTTCCCAGTAGGGACTATGGAGAGAATTTCTGAAAAATGAGAGATTGCAACGGCAAAATACTTTGCTGATATTATGAGTCATTTACCAGAGGGAAGGCAGTGAAAAACAAGTATTCATACCTTTGATATTCATGCTCTGGTTGAGCGTTTTCTCTTTGATAGTTTTAAGGTAAATCTAGAAACTCATACGGCTATGAATCATATTCGTGAAATAGCACGAGATATGGTGATAGTATTTCCAGATGAAGGAGCAGAAAAACGTTTTGCAAAAGAGTTCCCCAACCATGAAACTATTGTTCTTTCAAAAAAGAGAGAAGGAGGAGAACGAGTGATATCTCTTAAAGAAGGAAATCCTGAAGGGAAAGACTTGCTTCTCGTGGATGATCTGATCCAGTCAGGAGGAACTCTTATACGAGCTGCAGAATTTTTACGGAAGCTTGGAGCTACATCCGTAAGTGGATATGCAACTCATGGAGTATTCCCTGGAGATTCTCATAAGAAATTAGCCCAAGCACTTGATATGTTGTATGTGACAGATTCTATTCCAGAAAATAACACAAGGGCTCAAGAAGTGGAAAATATGAAAATTATTTCCCTTCAAAAAGATTTTGAAAAGCTTATGTTTGCACAGTAAATAAAAAACTCCTTTTTAGGAGTTTTTTTTGAATTTAAATACTTTATCTGTTGGTATTTGTCAAAGTCTTTTCATTCGTTTGAGTTCTTGAGATCAATTTCTTCGTACCTCTGGATTTGGAGAAAGATCTATCGATAAATCTTTATTTATAAGTGATCTTACCTCTTCTCGTGTTCCAATCATAGCTTTAATGATTTCAACCGCAGAGAGAAATCTTTGAGTAGAGTCAAGTATTATCCAAGGAGCATGTTCTGTATCAGTATGTTCGAGTATTTGCCACTTTGCGAGAGTGTATTGCCCCCATTTTTCTTGTGCTTGTGCATCAACAGGAGATGATTTCCATCTTTTTCGTACATTTTCTCGTGCTTTGAGTCGTTCTTTTTGGATATTCTTTCCTATGGAAAGATAGATTTTTAAAAAATCATATCCTGCACCTACAATTCGTTCTTTTTCAAACTGATTTACGTTTTGCATAAACCAATCATACTCTTCTTGGGTACAAAACCCCATAGCAGCTTCCACTCATGCTCTATTGTACCAGGATCTATCAAAAAATTGAATACCTCATTCACGAGGAAATGACCGTTCATATCTTTGAAACCAATTATCTTCAAATTTTTCTTCTGGAGTAGGGATACCAGGGAATGCGGTAACTCCAAAATGCTTATTATTGAGTTGATCGCTTACTCGCTTAATATTACTTCATTTTCCAGCAGTATCTCTTCCATCAAGCGTCACAATAACTTTTTGTTTTGTATCTTGAAGGTGTTCAACCCAAAGAGAAAGTGCTCATTGGTATTCTTCAAGAAATCGTTTTTCATTTCCAGTTTGTAAATCCGATATAATTCTTCCTATGAGGGTATTGGATAATTTAGCTTTTTCAAGATAAGAAGCTATAGTACTATATCTTGTGGTTCATCTATATAATTCATGATTCTTTACAGCCATTTTTTTTATTTCCTACAAAATATTAAATTTAATATAAATTAAATAATTAATTTGTCAAATAAATAATAGTCTTTCTTGGAAATTACTTTGGATTTTTTATGGTGAAAAATTATAATGCCTCAGTTGTTTATTTTTTAATGTTACGTGAAATGGAATTAACAAAAGATAATTTTGCAGCTGAAACGGCTTCAAATATGATACTTGTAGATTTTTGGGCTGAATGGTGTGGTCCATGTCAAGGAATGATGCCAGTACTTGCTGAGTTTGAAAAAACAACAGGTGTAACAGTAGGGAAAGTAAATGTTGATAATGAACCTGATCTTTCTGCAGAGTATAGAGTGATGAGTATTCCAACCCTTATACTATTTAAGGACGGGAAAGCAGTAGAACAAGCTATAGGCTCTCAACCACTTGAAAAACTTCAAGCTATGATTGAAA
>Ga0102810_1000302_pt1 | contig 17448 bp, 4 predicted proteins | sample ColrivemetaGS573_FD_84506 | JGI IMG/M metagenome (GOLD analysis project Ga0102810, IMG submission 84506) | Estuarine microbial communities from the Columbia River estuary - Ebb tide ETM metaG S.573 | ecosystem: Environmental > Aquatic > Marine > Intertidal zone > Estuary | place: USA: Columbia...
ACGAATATTCGATCTAACTACTGCAAAGACGATAACGTGTGTAAAGATTGTGTACTACGTTACTCAATTGATGAGAACATCCTAACGTTACCTTTACAGTACTCTACGTATGCTATATACTTTACATCACTATTCTCTGACGAACTCAAGGTCTACAACGATCCTACAGTTATTGCTTACTTGGCTAGCTACGCTACATACCAAGTTGTATTTAATAGATCATTAACTAATGATATCTCACAGAATATGTTGAGCTACGTAGAATCACAGATGAACTTCTTATATCAGAAAGCAAGAGGTCAAGCAGTTATGAAGTCTATTAAGTTATCCAATCAGAAATTGAATATTAACCCTACAACATTAACCATCGATGAGTTTAGTAACAGACACTAATCCCTTGATGCAGCCAGAGGGTACATATCCTTTTGGGTTTAACTTAGTTAACTCAACTAAAGATAATGCTGTCAGTGCTGTATCATCTGAACCGGGAACATCCTTGGTTCATACGTATGCAGGAGGCTATGAAGTAATCGGTAAGATATATTTTGATAATAAGGTATTGGTTTTCTCTACAGATAATACTACATCTAACATAGGTATAATTGAGAATGATCGGTACAGAACAATATACACTGGAAACTTAGGTTTTAATCAAGCAAATAAAATACTAGGACAACATCGTACATTAAAGGGCTGTGAAGACATCTTCTACTTCTCTGATGGAACAAACCCTGACAGGTTCTTTAACCTTACAGATATTCCTACTACGGTGGAAGGATTTAATATTCTTCGTTCTACGCAAGAGCCTAATATAGAGGTTCAAATAAATAATACTGGTGGCTCAATGCCAGCTTCTGTAGTATCTTTTCAACTACGTTATGTACATTTAGATGGTGATATATTTGACTCTTCTGAACCAACTATAAACTATCCAGTATATAACGATACTATATCTAATGTAGCTCAAGGATCTAATGGCACTACTCAGAAGTCTGCTACACTTACAATAACTAATGTAGATACTAGGTTCCCTTATGTTAAGCTTATTGCTGTACATAATGTAAACGGTACTTACCAAGCTTATGAGATTGATAGTCTTGTAGCTACTGATACTACACTAGTTATTGAATATCAAGGACCGACGACTAATGATACTCAGATAGATAATAGAGATATCGTAGTTGGTAGTGCTCAATATAATAGGACATTAGTTAATGAACAAGTACTTGGTAGATTACTAAGGGCTAACGTTCAGGAGATAGAAGATGATTATTCTTCTCACCAACTATTAGTCAATGATATTAAAGTACTTCCTGAGATTGTACAAATACCTAAGTCTGAGTTTACTCAAGATCCTAGTAACTATAACAATCTTACTTTTCAATCTGATGAAGTATATGCTTTAGGTTTAAGATTTACTGATTCAACATTAGTAAAACAACCTACACCTGTGTACCATATTCCGGGACGTGAGGCAAGGGCCGGAGAATTGGATACTCGAACTCTCGGTGGTGAATCTTATTTACGTTATGAGATAGAGAATACTGCAGAAGATATTCCTAATTCTGTTAGAGGTATGGGGTATTACCAAACCTCAACTAACTATCCAAACATTAAAGATTGTAATGGAGAGTATGTATATGGAGACCTTCAGGGAACGCCTGTAAGACATCATCGGATGCCTTCTCGTCGAACTGTAGCTCTAGAGAACAACTCTACGTTACAGAGCATTAATATCACCTTAGACAACGTTGTACTACCTACTGGTTACGACGGATATAAAGTATTCTATGTAGCACGCACCGATACCAACTCTACTGTTGTAGATTCAGGCTATGCTCACAAAGGAAGGTTCTTAGATAATCAATATTATCTTAAGAGTCAATTGATAAGTAATGTACAATTTAGCAATAATGCTACTGACAGTTCTTCTGCAGGGGCAAACATATTTAGTTTGACATCTCCTGAGTCTTTACTTTCTATGAATGTGAAAGGTACTTACTTAGATTTGCAGAATGAATATGTATATGACTACAATAATATACAGTTTAATGGTACAGACCTTAATGTTGATCCTGATCTTCCAAATGTTTCTTTAGTTGAAGTACCCACTACAATTGCTAGAAATATTAACACTTCCTTATCCTATGATAAGCTTGTTGTTATTCAACCAAATTCTAAAGACATTAACAGCTTTAATTTTGCTACTATAAATGATGATGAACTCAATCCTGTTACTGCTACTTTCTTAGACTATAATGCTCAGGAATATTCCATGACCTATTATGTTAACAAGAGAGTCAAATCTGTACACAACAATGTAGCATCACTTATTTACAAGCCTCTTAATGAAGAGGATGGAGTTTACTATGGCGATACATTCATTACTAGGTTCTCGAATCTTACAGGTGATCGTAGAACAGGAGCATCAGACATATTTACCGTATTGGGATATGTTATTAGTGACCTATGGGTTGAATCAAAAATCAACTACCAGTTACTTTTAGGTGATCACTTTAGATATAATAAAGATACTTATGAGTATGTTGTTGAGAATATGATGGAACAAAGAGAGGACGGTAACTATTTTGTTATTGCTCCTGATCAAGAAGATTATCAATTGAGTATGAGTTATGCTTATGGATCAATTAAACCTTACTTTCCTTTACCACTTACGTATGACTATTGTGACCTTTGTAGGTCTTCTAGTCCTTCTCGTATTATATACTCACCACAGTCGTTTCAAGAAGAGTTGTCAGATTCATATCTAATCTCTAACAATAACGACTACATTGATTTACCAAGTAACTCTGGTCCTATTACAGGACTCAAGTATAAGAACAATAGGCTTTATGTACACACTACACAAACTACTTATGTTCTTACTCCTAATCCCCAGTACTTAAGTACTAACCAATCTGTTGCTCAATTACAAACAGGTGACTTCCTTTCTGTACCTCCTCAGGAGATCATACAGGCAGATCATGGTTATGGAGGTATGCATGATAAGATGGCTTCAGTAAATTGTGAGTTTGGTTACTTTTGGGTAGATGGTCTTAGAGGATCACTAAACTCAATCCAACAAAGCTTTAAGTCTATATCTAATGAAGGTATGATGTCATGGTTTAAGAACAATCTTAATCCCGACTCTGAGACTATCCTAGGATTTGATCCTTACTTTTCACGGTTACTTATGACTACCAGTGGTAATCTATGTCAACCATACCATACATTAAGTTACTCGTTAACTAAGAATAGCTTTACTGCTTTCCATTCAGACAATCCAGAACTTTACCTAAACAATTCTACTACCTTATATAAGGCTATTAAGAATAAGATTAGGAAACAGACAACTGACTCTCTGTTTAACCAAGCACCAAGCGTTATTGAGCAAGTTACAAAGTCTATGCAGACAAGTAACTTAATCTCTTTAACTCATTATACTGAGTTCTTTGAGAATGATCAAGAGGTGAAAGACACCTTCTCTGAACTTATAGTTTATAACGCTAATCAGTCTACAGGTAAAATTGAATTATACGAAGCTGGTCCATATGACTCGCTCTTTTATCAAGGTGATAAACGCCCTGTAAAGATTCAAGATAAGAATCATAATATTGCAAACCTTTGGGATAACTCTACATCTAATGTAGTAACTCAGACACCTTGTAATGAACCAGTATATACAGATAAGAAGTTTGTAAATACTGTAGTTGGTGGAAGCCATTATGATAGACCTTTGTTTAAAGAAAAGTATACTGTAGCAAGGTTAACATATAATCCTACAGAAGATAGAAGAATGACACATTACCTGCTACAGCAGAACAAACAACAATCAACTAGATAATGGACCCATTAACACTAATAGGGGCTATACCAACAGCTCTAAATACGGTTAATTCATTAGCCACACTGTTTGAGGGAAAACAATATGACCCTAAACAATATACAGAAAGATCAAGAGAAGTATTCAGTAAAGGAGGAAAGCTTAGAGGACATAATAAATATAATGCACCATCACACGCACAAGGAGGACAGTTAGTAGATGATCAAGGGATTCCTGATCCTAATGGTACTAATGAGATTGAAACTAAAGAAGCTTCGTATACTTATACGAGGTTAAATAAAGAAAAGCCTACTTATATATTTACCCCCGAAGACGCAGTTAAAGTAGAGAAACTAACGAAGAAGTACAAACATTCTAATGTGGATAATCTACAGAAGAATGGTTTAGAGTTAGAAGTACAACGAGTTGAAAATGCAAATGAAATGAAAAAGAAAAAAGCAGCACCCACACAGTATAAGAAAGGTGGAAAGATTTATAGTAGAGGTGGAAGTTTAGATCCTTTGCTCAAAGCAGTGGGTAAGCCTCGTACAGATATGACTGTGCCAGAACTTAAAGTCGACGGTTCTTTATCGGAAGCACTTACTTCATTACCACTAGGATCTTTAAATAGTGTAGTAGGTAATCCTAACTTCCGTCCAGTATTACAAGATAAGATTAATAGAGAAGCAAGATCAGAACAAGAAGCTGAGTTTCAAGGTTACCGTAATAGGTTAGCCAACCCAACTCCAGCGGCGGCACCCACTATTCAAACTGGTGCAGAGAAGTATGCTCCTAAGTTAACTGATCGCCCAACAGGTACAGCTAGTACCCCTGAACGCATGTCAGCACCTAAGACTAACAACCCTTTAAAAACTTTAGATACACTACGGAACCTAACTTTAGCTGGTAGTTCTTTAGGACTGCTTACAAATAACCAAAAGGAGAAGCCTATTCTTACAGACTATACTGCTGCTAGAAAGGAATTGAATAAACTTAGCGCTGATCTAAACCCAGCAAGAGAAGATGCTCACCGCGCATCTAACCAACTACGTAATGTAAACCGTAACAGTGGTTCTTATAATTCATTCAGAAACAATGAAGCTCAACGTGTAGCCAACTTAACTCAACAGTTAGGTAACATTACTATGAAAGAAACTGACCTTACTAATAACATTGCTTCTCAAAGAGCACAGTTTGAAGCTGGTGTTAGTCAAGATAACAAGCAGACACTACAGCAGAATAGAATTAATAATCAGCAAAATAAAAGTGCTGGTAATCGTATTAAGTCTGAGATTACTTCAGACGGTTTGGCAGAACTTGATCGTAGATCTTCTATCATCAATGAGGCTAACGTTACAGAAGGTAATACTATAGAGTCTATGGCTTATCTAGGAACTATGTTTGAGAACTTTGGTCCAGCAGATACTAGTATTGTTATGAAAGTTAAGAAGAGTGGAGTAGCTAGTTTAACTCCTCAAGAGAAACAAAGAATGTTAAACTGGAAACCGATTAAATACACGAAATAATGGCATATAACAGATTCAGTTCAAGAGATAGATTAAGAAGTACATACAAGCCAATACAACCTACAGTTAACTTTGATTTGCTAGCTAAGTCTTTAGAACGGCAGCAAGGTTTATATGATGAAGCTAAGGATGCTTCAAGCAAACTTCCTGAACACTTACAGGGGGACGCTGATAGAGTAGCACAGTATAAGAAGGCACAGCAGGAGAAAATGAACAATGTTGCTAATATCTATGAGACACGAGGTATTCAAGCAGGTAACATTGCTAGAAAGCAATTGATGTTCGATACTAAAGAAGACTTCGGTCCTTCTGGCGAAGCCTATAATATACAGCAGAACTATAGGTTAGGTACTGAGTACCGTAAGCAATTAAAGAAGGCCTACCAAGATGGTAAAATTAAAGAGAACGTATACAAAGCTTCTCTAGCAAGATCTTTTAATGATTTCCAATCTTATGATGAGGACGATCAGTTCACACAATTTGAAGGATACACTCCGGCGCACTTTGTTGACGTACAAAAGAAGATTGACGACCTTGCTAAAGGTTTTGAAAAAGACGCTCTCAGTGGAGGTGCTATGATGGGCGGACGTAAAGTATATAAGACTATGAATGGTCAGTACTTTGCTATGGAGAATAATAAAGAAGTTTATATTAAAGAAGATGATGTTCGTCAATTTGTTAGAGATACAGCTAGAGGTGATGTAGAGATATCTGGATTCCTTGCACAAGAAGATCGTTTATTCGGAGATGTAAATTATACAACTACTGGAGTTCAACGAGACGCTAAGGGTAAGCCAATTCTTGATGAGAATGGTAAACCAATGATGGAGACATTAGAGCATACAACTTCACGGTCTCAGTTTACATTAATGAATATTGAAAATGCATTAGCTAATAAGTACGGTTTTATGCAGCGCACATCAGAAGTTAAGCTACAAGCTGACTACATCTATAAGATGAACGAACAGCATAAGAGAGATAAGGCTATTAAAGAAATGGATGAGTATACAGGTCACAGACAGACAGCTATCTATGCTTCTGGTCTTAACCTATTGGAAGCTCCTAAAGATAGTAAACCTTATGGTACTGCGTGGAACGCTGCTGATAGAGCTCTTCGTACAAGTGAGATGAATAAGAAGACAGCTGCATTAGCTGAATTTGATCGGAAGAATAAACCTTCTGGTTGGAACATCTTTGGTTCCTCAGCTAACAGAAAGTATAAAGCAGATAGAGCAGCACTAGAACAAGAGTTTGATGACTCTAGAATGGCAAAAGCTGATAAGCTTAATCAAGCGTTCCAAGAACGTCCAGCTCAAGAAGCTTTAGCATGGTATACTTCTCCCGAAGGAAAGGATATGTTCCCTGCAGTTGCCCATGAATTACAGAACCAGAGTCGCCGAACTATTATTGATCAAGATGGTCCTCGTCTAGAAAATGATGAAGAGTATTTAGAGCGAGCTAAAGTAAAAGGAAACGCATTAGCTAAAGAGATTAATGGGCAGACCGTAGTATTTCAAGAGTTTAGTGGAGCAGCTCAGAAGCGTAAGCGTGAAGAGTTTGTTAAGAATCGTATGGCTCAAACATATGACTATACTTCTCTTAGTACTGAAGGTGGACCCTCTGATCTTAAAGGTATACGCGATCATCTTGCAGCCGCAGGTGTAAAGTTTGCTGACAACGCTAAAGGACAAGCTGAGATGAATAAGTTCATTGACGAAAATTTATCCTTACCCGGAAACCTAACTGCTGGTAATGGTGTAGGTAAGATGACTTCTATAGTACCTACAGGTACCGTAGTAGAAGTAGGCCTACCTAATGGACAGACGTTAACCCTATTAGCTAATGATGCTCCTATGGAACAAAAGGTACATGCATTAACTACTCAAAACTTTGCACGTCCCTATTATGCCCCACATACTACGAGCAACGCTCACTTTGGTAAAGGCTATGGTGATATTATGGAAGAAGTAATCCCTATGCCTGATGGTAGTACTATACGTAAACACTTTATTGCAAAGACTAATGTACGCTATAGCTATGACCTTGAAGGTAATGTAACAGATGTAGATACTACCCCTGACATATACGAAGTAACAACGGATGATAATGGTAAACCTATCTTAAAAGTATCCAAGTATAAAGATAGTCAAGGTATTGAACGTACTGGTGTACGTCCTACCAGCCTCGTAGGCTTTAGTAGCCTTATGGCTAACAGACAGAATATGGATACTTATAACGATTCCCAAATTAAATAATAATGGAAGACGAACTTTTAAACGATTACACAGAAAAAGACATTGCAGATGCCTATCGCAGAAAGCACGCGTCTATCGGTAAGCGTGGGCAAGTCATTAATCAGTCAGACGATTTTAGGTTAGATACAGGTACCTTTGGTTTAGAAGAGTTAGGAAGATATGATGAAGGTCTTAAAAAAGATCAAGTTCAGAGTCAAGTTAGAGCTGCTAATCAAGGAGCTTTACAAACTGACATGAATGCTTTCGGACAACTTCTTACAGGTACAGCTGCAGAGGCAGCAAAGACAATAGGTTATGTTGGTGCATTATTTGATAATGAAGGAGCCTATGGTGAACTTAATGGATTCGCTAAATTCTTTGTAGAAGATATAGGAGAAAGCGTAGAGGAGTGGGGTAAAGAGGCAATGCCTATCTATACTAATAACGACTCTCTATTCGATCCCCTTGACCATGAATGGTTTGCTAATACTGTTGCCAACCTTGGGCCTACTATGGGTATGATGGTTGCGTCAATGGGTACAGGTATATTCTTACGAGGTGCAGGTGCGTTAAGCAAAGCCGCACTGAGAAAGGTTGTTACTCAAAATGTTAAACGAGGTATGGTAAAGGCCGGCCTTAATTCAACTGGAGCTAAAACTGCTGTTGGATTTACAGAGGCTATGCTTGCATCAAGTATCTCACGTAATGCAGAATCATTAGGTGCTGCACGACAAGTATATGATGATACCTTAGAAAAACAAGCTGAGCTTCATCCTGAATATGACGAAGACAAATTAAAGGAGATAGCTACCCAAACTGCTGATAAAGTATACAGAGAATCTTTCGCCTTGATAGCAATGGATATAATCCAGTATAACGCTATTATGAAGGCGTTTAAGAAACCTTTTACTGTTTCACCTAAGGTAGCTAAGAATTTACTCTATCGTGGAGTAAACGCAGCCGTAGAGCCTATTACAGAGGGTTTAGAAGAAGGTGTACAATTTGCTATTGAACAGAACGCTAAGGATCAGCTCTACGGACTTGATCAAGAAGATTCTGTAATGAGAGCCTTTGCTCAGAACTTAGGTAACCATCAGATGCAGGAGTCTATTATTCAAGGTGCCATTGGTGGTGGTTTGTTTAAGGCTATTGGTAAATTGAAAGATTTAGCTAGTCGCAAACCGAAGACATCTAATGACTCCGGTATTGAAATTACTAAGAACAGTGTTGATGAGACAGCTGACGATCCTCAAGGAGAATCAGAATCTAGAAGTAATGAACCTGATCCAATAGATGAATCTTTTTCTGACCACTTAGGAGCTTTAGGAAGTCCTGAGACTAAAACAGAAGATACGTTTGAACCTATTGAGGAAACCTTTAGTGAACCTGTAGGTGAGCCTGAGGTACGAGAAGATGCAGGAATGCCTGTTGGAGAGCCTGAACTTGACTATACTCCCGAGCCTATGGATTTAGATGGTTTCGTAGAACCTATTGATGAAGAGGCTTATGATGCTGGTGATGCTTTTGCAGATGAAGATGTTAGAGAGACATTATTAGAAACTATGCCAGAAGGCCCAGAAAAGGATTTAGTAGAGACTATGACTAATGATCCTGTAACTAATACAGCTAAAGTATTGACTCACCAAGTTGGTCAAGAGAAAACTGAATGGGGTGAAGTAGCTAAGAGTTTAAAACCAGTACACGGTGCGGAGTCTCCATTGATTGAAGCACAGATTCATCTTAATGCTATTAGTGCTTCTCATAAGCTTACTAAGCAGCAGAAGGCGGATATGTCTAAGCCGTATAAAGCTATACTTGCTAAAGCAGAAGCTACTGGTAAGTATGGTAAAAGTACTATAGGTTATACAGATGCCTACGCAATAGCTAAGAACCTAGTTCAAAAGCATGCAGCACAGATCAACGATAATACTCAAGCAGTAGTTGACTCTAGAAATGTTCCTGAAATTCAGAAGCAGTCTGAACAGACTTTATCTGAGTTTAGTAAAAAAGATCTTAACCAGAAAGGTAAAGATCGATTATTAGAAGAAGTTGATAGAAGGTTAGCGATTAAAGAAACTCCTGAACTTAACAGGATCAAGAGTAGATTGTTAGAAGGTCCAATTAAAGAAGAGACTCAAGAAGCTCTGCAGTTAGCAGATGGAAAAGCCCTCTCTGGAATACTAGAACAAGTTGTACGGTATATTGGTAAAGCTTTGAACGTAGAAACAGGAAAGACGCTTAAGTATTTCTATGATAGTAATACGTTGTATCTTCCAGAAGGAACTTCTAAAGGAAAGATTATCCAAGAGATTATTATGAGAGTTGCTGAGGCTGAACCTAACAGTAAGTCTATTGTAGCTGCTAATGCTATTCTCAAAGAACATAACCTCCCTACCTTCTATGAATCATTGTCTAAGCTATTTACTGATCCTGAGTTTGCTCAGCAGCTAATGGCTATCCCAGTTGAGACTAACAAACGTAAGTCTATACTGACTAAGATCTTTGACACTATCGCAGAACTATTTGGTATTACTAAACCAAATCTAATGGAAGAGTTAATCTATACACTAGAAGAACTTATACCTAAGGAGAAGAAGAAAGTAAAACTGACACCTACACAACAAAGCATCAGAGATGGGAGAGTAACTAACATACCTGTTCCTTACGCTATGTATACTTATAACCCTAAGACGGGTAAGGTTAGTCATAAGCAAGAGGTGTATACTGTTAATGCTGATAACTCTATTGATGTTGGTGATACAAATTTATCTGAAGTAAAGAAGTTTGCTAGTAGCAGGAAACGGGCAGCGGCAGACGGTACTGAGTATAAAGAAATATCTCCAGATTTAATAGACTTGAAAGCTTCTGATTTAGATAAAGAAGACGGTATGGTTATTGATAAAGTAATAGTACTTGAACAACGAGGTCTAAATAATAAAGGTGTCCCAGTAGGACAAGTTAGAATAACGTTTAGAGATACCAGAGATGGGTCTCTAGCTAACGATACATTTGAAGTTAAGTTTAATAAAGAAAAGAAGTTATATGTTCAAGCTGGTTACAAGTCTCCATTTACTCCTAATAAAGGTGTATTGTTGACTGCAGAAGATCAGCCTGTATATAATGATCTATACGATGCAAAGACTATAGAGAACCTTAAGAAGGATATTCCTTATGAAGCTGAGTTAGAAATTAGAGTTCCTAATATCGCTCAACAAGAAAAGAAGTTCCTAGCTAAAGGTAAAGTATTCAGTAGCTCTAATATGTTTGTAGAACTATTCCATAATGGAGAGAAGGTAGGTATCTTACCCGGCTTATATAATAAGCGAGGAAAGACTAACCAAGCCTTAAGTAACCTACGTACTGAGATTCTACAGAATCATATTAAAGGAAAAGCACAAGGTACTGTTACCTTTGGTGGATCTAAGAATACTATTATCAGAACTAATAATAAGTATCGTTGGATGGACGTACTTCCTACAGGTGTAGAACCTAAGCTAGGATTGTATACTAAGACTAACCAAACACTTACTGATAACTATAATAGAAAACACCCTAGAACTCCTATTGTACTTGGTACTCCTATTCTTCAATTCTCTGAAACTAGCTTTCATGTGATTAAAGATCCACTAAACTTTGGTGGTAGATTTGGTGATCCAGTAATGATCGTTCCTAATGAACGTGGTACTCCTGTACCCATTGTTGGAGATAGACTTTATTTTAACGAGTCCCCTAAACACGAGCAAGAATTTATCTCAACCTTCATGACTTCTAAGGATAGAGAGAAAGATCTAAGAAAGCTAGTACGTTATACTGCGCCTAACTCAAAAGGTAATATGGTGTTGTATCCTAGTATGTTAAGGGATGATAATATCCTAAGACGTTACGGTAATACTAAACTTAAACTTTCTGATATGAAAGATGGTACTATCTTTATCCGTGATATAAATAGTAATTATAGAGATTTCCTTAAAACTGAAATCAAAGACGGTGTTGAAAGTAATCCTTTTGATTCCAATATGGTGTCAACTGGTGTAGTTACTAAAGATGGTTGGCAAGCACTTGATGCTAATATGAATGTAATGCCCGGTGTACATCCTTTAGAGGATTTGATTGGCAATGCTGTATATCATCACCCAGCTCAACGTTACTATCAGAATCATGTTGAAAGTAAGCCAGTACAGTTAGATAGAGATAAGATGAACTCAACTGATTATATCACAGAGAATGCTGATAGAATGAGTTTCCAAGTTTCACCTAAGACTATCTTTACTATTCCCGAGAGAAAGGTTATTATGAAGATGAACTATCCTAAGCAGTCTCCTATAGAGACTCAACAGGAACCTATCATACCAGCTAATGCTCCAATAGTAAATACTGCTGTGAGTGAGCCTATAGGTGAGACACAACCTATCTCTGCAGAAGACGCAGCGCTGTTTGGATTTGCTCAAGAACCTAAAGCAACTAAGCCTAAAGGTACTCCTACCAAAGGAAAATCTTTACGAGGTATGAAGAATAAGGATTTACGAGCTATGGTTGGTAAGGAGGTGATCGACAGAGAAGGTAAGGTTTATAAGGTATTCGGTATATCCGAAACAGAGTATGAGCGAGGTCCATCAGAAGAATTTTATATTCCCGAACCTGATGCAGAGTTTAACGTAGTTGAGGCTGAACCAGATTTAGCATTTACTGTGGTTAACAATGATCCAAGTCTTACACCCGAACAACGAGATGAGACGGTTGAGTTTAACCAATTCCCCGGAGGTTACTATGTAGTAGAATATATAGATACTCCTGCAGGTAAGGCTTCAGCGGCTAACTTCCTAGATGATATAGAAGGTAAACCTAAAGCTCAATTGAAGAAAGAAAGTAGTGCAAGTAAAGCAAAAAGTAGATTAACAAGAAGACTACCTAAGAATCCTGTTGCGGCTAAAAAAGCGACAGATGATGGAGACATCATTAAAAACCCATGTGACTAATGAAAAAAGCAAATTGTGGCGTGACTAGTTCTAACGGACTAGCCGCCAAAGATATGGCCCAAGTAGTAGAGGTTGTCAGTAAAGAAGTTACTGACGCACAATTAGAACAAGCCTTTACCCCATTAGAAGATCAGCTAGCGATTGAGTTCGTTGCTGATCTTGCTTTTGAAGTGTTTAAAGAAGAGACTGCTGGTATAGAAACAGTGGAAGAGATTAATACTAAGTTTCAAGAACTGTTTAGAGGTGAAGATAATGTATGGAATACAACTGTATTCGAAAAACTACAAGATCTCTACGAACAGAATATTGAAGTTATGACTGATGAGTTAGATGTTAAGCTGACAAAGGTCTCTGAACTATTCGGAGAACCCGGTACAGAGCTAAACAATCCTTTTCTATTAGATGTACTTAAGCAGTTTAACCAACGTGGTTATGGCTTAACCTTTAGTAAGGAACTTACTACAGATGAGAGAGAGAACTGGCAGGTAACTGTTAATACAGTTGATACCTATACAAGACTAGGAGATAAACTTAAGTTAAAACTAAGCAATCTTACTAAGATGAAATTAGTGAATGATGAATTGGTACCTGAACTTGGCTTCCTGAACAATGAAGTTAAATATCCCCTAGGATACGTTCATGGCATCCTCATGCACAAGCTAGGTAACTCACCTGATCCGGATCTCTATATGCAGAGGTTAACTGACAATGACAATCATCCAGTCATTCGTCAACTCTTTGATAACTTAACTGATAGAGAAGAGGCAGCGCTTAATACAGAGATATATTCAAAGATTGCTCAGAATACTAAGTATGAGTATATCGATTCTATTGTCTCTTCCTTTACGTTTCTATCTATGGGACAAGAGGAAACAATAACTACATCATTCGTAACAAATGCAAATGAGCGTACCTTTAAACAAGTTATTCTTAAGCAGTTACTTACAGATGTAAAAGTCCGTAACATACTGGTTAATAATGGTGTGGATGGAAGTGATGACTTTGTTGCTTTAAAGTTAACAGAGATGTCGCATGCAGAAGTTGTAGCAATGGCTAAGAAGGTTGGTTTGATGGATACTTCGGTAACTATACCTGCAGACCAAGAGACTAACCTTAAGCTTCTTCTACAGGCTGTTCAGTCTGAATTAGGTAGAGGTATGGATATCTTTGCAATTACTAATAAGCCTATTAATTCTAATGCACTAGAAGGATTAGCTGACTTCTTGACACGCCACCAAGATGCTACCATTAATACGACTCACAGAAATGCTAAAGGAGAAACTGTTAACGAGTTTAACAGAAGTAATTACCTTACTAGGTTTATTACAACCTTCCAAGAACTTAGAGGAGAACTTAGGAATAAAAAGTTTGCACATATTCTAAATGATCCTCACTATAAGAACTCTGTATTACTACAGCATCTTAAGGATGGTATTGTTAAAATTAAGATTATCAATTCTCTTAAGTTGAGAGGTGAGACTCAAGCTACTGAATATTCTAATATGGTAGAACGTCAACTAGCTATTCAGCAGTTGATGGTATTTAACCAGTCTCCTAACTCTTTTATCATTACGAACCCAACCCACTCTGATGCTGGTATTCAGACAGGATTAGAGATTAATAAGAAACCGTTAGAGTATGAAGCTGCTGTAGAAGAAATTCTTAAGTTAGCTATACGAGAACGTGCCTTGGTCGATAATCGTCCTGACCTTCAAGAAGGTAATGGACATATATTCTTCGACTACCTTGATGGAGTTGACCCAGCAGACTTTAAGAAGACTATTCAAACAAACGTAGCACGACAAGTTAAAGAGTATCAAAAATACCTTACTGGCTTTAATATCATTGAAGACTCTAATAGTGATAAAGGTTTAGTTGGTGTTGATGGTTTATTTAGAAAGGATAATGTTAATGATCTTACTGCTAAGTTCTTGATGAACCAACTAGTATATCAAACAGAAGCAGTATGGTTACTTAACGGTGACCCATCCTTCTATGGTAAAATAGATTACTCAAAGAAAGAAGGTAAAGGTAATGGAGGTATTGCTGCTCTTTATAAGAGAGCTAAGCAAATCTGGTCTCCTGTAATCTTTACAATGCCCGGAGCTAAATGGTATCCAGCAGCTTCTAAATTATTCTCTAAGTTTAAGAATGGTATTAAGGTAAGAGAAACCTTTAAGATGCAAATCTTTTCTGAGGTTGACACCTTTACCCAATCATTTCAAGACTGGCTTACTGAATATCACCCTGATTATAAAGGTAACTTTAATACCTCATCTTTAACAGATGCACAATCTTTCATTGATCCTATTAGATTCCTAGAACAGTCTATTGGTTTAGCTGAATGGACTCAAGAGAAGCAAGATGCGTTAGAGAGGGTAATCATGGGACAGTTTAATCAATCAGACGAAGTATTGTTTGGTGCTATTAAGCCTTTCTATTTTAACTTCCACGAACGTACAAATGCTGATGGTAGTACTTATGCTCACCCTTTCCAAAATAAGGATTCTGAGATTGTAATGCTTCCTTACGAGGGTATTGAGATTCAAGAGAATGGTAAACCTAATCCTAACTTTAATCCATTTCATAAGTTTATGTTGGAGAAGATGGGATACGAGTTTACTAAGACTTCTGTATCCATTACACCTGAACGTATTCATGAAAGATTAACATCTAGTACTTACTTTGATAAGTTTACATTTGACTCAGCTGTTAAGGCAGGTCATAATAAGTCTGACTCCCTTGGGGTTACAGATCATATCGAAGGTTCTAAAAGTGTTGAAGAAAGAGTTGCTGACATACTTCAAAAGTATTTAAGTAACTTTGGTATCAGCGTTCAAGATATTGAGAAGTTGAAAGATGACTCTCTTGATGAATTAGGAGTAGCCGACATTCTATCTAAGATAGCTTATATCAAAGACAGAAAAGATCTACCTCCTGTGGCGGGTAAGTTTATCGCATACATGATGCAATACAATCCTTTAGTTAGCAATATCATAAAGGATCTGGCTACACGTAATGGAGAGTATAAAGAAGAGTACTCAGCTATTTACTTTGTAGGTAGTGGTTTAGGTAAATCTACTCTTGCAGCTAAGAGACCTGATAAGTTTAAAGATATGGACGATCTGATTGGACAAGCTGTTAAGAAAGCCTACCCGAAGAAGACGTTTAATCAGAAGGACTCTAGTGAATTACTTTGGAAAGATGATGGAGTTCGTACAGCATTACGAGAGCTTATAGATAAGTATAAGGATACTCACATCATCCTAAGCCCAATTAATAAGTCTAAGCTTAAGAGTCTTGGTTATTCATACACTAAGTACTACACAGCTCAAGACTCTTCTCGTACTGTTGCTGACATAGCTAACAGGGAGAAAGACGCTTACACCATTACTGAGGATGCTTACAACGAACTCTATAAGACTCCTTACGCAGGTGAGAAGAATCTTGTTGAAGTAGGTGACTATATCAGTAATGAGTTTACAGGAGATTTAGCTGGAGAAGGTGTTAACCAATTTGGTACAGATTTCTTTACAATTACTAATTATAATGAATTAGATAAAGATAAGTATCTTGATCAAGTCGGTAATCTTATAGCTAAAGGCTTAAAGAATAAATTACACCGTACTCACTCTCTTTATGAGAAGATTAAGAAGGTTATTAAGGAGTTCTTCAACTCTGATATTAAGGGTAACGTTGAAATGATTCAACAGAATATCACTAAGATTGTTGATGGAATTGTCAATCAAGATAAGGATATGATTACTGCTTCTAAGTTCAAACCCGGAGCAGCTGGTAAGACAGTATCTAAAGTAAGTATTGAACAAGCACTGACTAAAGATGCTTTTGGTAAATCTATTATTGAGAAGTTATCTCAGTATAAGTTTATCCTTACAGGATCTACAGCATTAAGTGAACAAGGTACTATCCTACGTCCTGAAGAGAATCCTCTGCACGACATTGATTGGGTTAGTCCTTATAACTCTAATCAGACTGCAGATATTTTTAAGGAAGAGTATCCTGACGCTATTAAGATTAGAGACATTGTTTCTGAAGATTACGTTACAGACACCTATTTAATTGCCCCGGAAGGTCACTCTGTCATTAATGCTGATATTGTAGACTACAATGGTCGTATCATAGTTAATAGTTATGATGTTGCTAATGCAGAAGGTAAGGTTGTAGGTACTTTTAGATTTAAGAAGCCTGAAGGTGGAACTCGTAAGAAAGAGATTATTACTGGTGTTGAAGCTAAGTTGATTGACTTCTTCTCACCTACTAATGATAAATTAACTCCTCCTCCTTTTGAGTATACTACTAAAGAAGGTCTTACAATATATCTTGCTAACTGGAAAGCTACTTTTAAAGCTAAGCTTGAATATGCTCGGATTAAGGATATTTGGGATTACAATAGGTTTATACCTAATGGTTTCGAACCTTACGTAGATAACTCTAGGTCTGTCGTTGAGATGGATTCAGCAGCTTATGGTAAGCAGATGGAGACTCCTAATCACATCTTTGATGATGAGCAGAAGATGGCAGTACAAGTTAGAAAGAATATCATTAAAGATATTAATCCAGAACAGTACTATAATGTAGCCGGTAAGGCTACCAAAGGTTCAGATCTTATTATAAACTTTAATAAACTGGAACTAGCTAATCTAAAGATTGATTTGGATAAGGTAAATCAAACGTTCTTTACTAAAGAAGGTGAGGTTGATATGCCGCGTATTCTTCAAGCTTTACAGTTAGAGGTTAACAGAAGAGATTTAGATTCAAGATATCTTGAACTACTTCAAGTAACTCCTACAGGAGGAACGCCTTTACCATTAGATCACCCAGCTTTTGTATATACTGTTAGACAAGTAGTTAACGCTATGTACTCTAAA
>Ga0102810_1000313_pt1 | contig 17220 bp, 38 predicted proteins | sample ColrivemetaGS573_FD_84506 | JGI IMG/M metagenome (GOLD analysis project Ga0102810, IMG submission 84506) | Estuarine microbial communities from the Columbia River estuary - Ebb tide ETM metaG S.573 | ecosystem: Environmental > Aquatic > Marine > Intertidal zone > Estuary | place: USA: Columbia...
GGTCGTTGCTGCAGAAACATTAGAGGATGTAAAAATCCTTTTATTAAGTTGGATCGACGACGGTTCAATACAGCGGAGAATTCCGCCACCATGGGAGAAATAATATGGGCGACTTTACCTAGAAACGCGCACCACCTTGATAAATTGATCTAAGCTTGAACAAGACAATTTATTAGGAGAAAAGAAAATGAAAACAATAACACAAATCAAGCGCGAGCTTGAAGAGCATAAAACAGAGTTGCGTCGCAACCGCAAGCACATTCTTATAATCGAAAGAGATTGGGCTACACACTTATCAACTTATAACTTTACAGACAGACGTAGATGGTCTGATCCTATCTACAGCCAACTTAGCCAATTACATATTCGAAATCACTCAGCTAAAAAGACTGTGCGAACGCTGCATATCCTTTTGGCATTCCAAAGCGGTAAAAAGTTTTTGGATATAGAACGTTACTATTATGATCCAGTTCCGTTTTTAGCAATGAAGGATAACAGTTATTTTTCAAGCTGGGTCGAACGGCGCCATAATCAATTAATCGCGATCAATGCAGCAAAGCAATGTGTTGACGACGAATCGAGTTTTGACCGTTGGATACATGAAGCGTCGTATGCAATTAATACCAAGCAGTATAAACTCGATTTTCCGAGACGCACTGATTGAAAATTAGTTCTTGCATTAGTATGAGACATCTGCTAATATATAGCAGTATGAAAAGTAAATAAATCATACTGAAACTATTATGCGCGAGGTACTTGTTATGCTCTAATCAACACATAATTATAATATATGATATAGTAAAATTGTTCAGAAACACAGTTGTTAGAATCGACCCTCAGTAACAAATCGTTAGATGGTTTGGAGGCGTACATAGAAAAAATAAAGAAGCTGGCAGTTAATTTTTAACTGTCAGTTTTCTTATAAATAATAGTATGAAAGTACATGACATATTAAATGAAGGCCAATACAGCCACCTTGAACCGGAGCAACAATCGTTGCACCTAGAGAGCGAACGAGTATTGACATTAGATGTGTCACCTTATGAACTTACTAGGATCATGCGTGAATTTCGTAGCGGCGTTAACAGTTATAATGAGATTGAAGACAAAGCAATGGTTGCATTTTATTCAGGTGAAGAGAGCGAAGAATTCCAAGCGTATCTCAAATCCAAAAACATCTCATACAAAACAACTGGCAAAAAATAATAGTTGACTTAAAATAGCAACTCTGTTAAGTTGCTAAAAAGGTGTACAACATGAAAAACTTCCCAGGCGATCCAAGACTATTCAAATCATTTACAGACTCTCGTGGCCCAATTTGGAGCCTTGAAGAATATTTTAATGTTGTGTATGATATCTTTGAGGACGTACTCGCGCAACACAATGTTGAGCTGCATGGCGTGTCGATGGTACTGAAGAAGGCTAGGCTAGACTATGGCCAAACTCTAGCAACAAAAGATTATGTGACGTTGCAAAATAATCCAGACTTCGAGGACTTTGACAGAGATGGATATGCTGGTAATATGTTCTTTCGCACGTCTCAAAAGGTTCCACGAGATATACAGATGGATGAGTTAGGTCGCACTGCAATGCTACACCTCGGTAGTGGCGGATATGACACTTCATTTAAAAACTATTGGGGCGAAGTACAAAAGGATGCATACTCGTATAACCAAGTCGCGCCGCCCAACCTGCAATACCGTGTGCATGTTTACAAATATAACTGTCATTTTTATACGGCTGACTTCCCCAAGCTTGGGTCGATGGACATGCTTGCAAAACTTGACGACACTGAAATTGACCGCTGGAGCCATACAAGTGAAACTGATAAATGTCGTGCACTCGACATGCAGTATGCAATATCAGGAAATCGCGGCCTAGGCAAGACCCTTGAAACATTATATCAAACAAACGGAAAACAAATTTATGTCTAAACGTCCTACACTTGAAGTATTTGTTGGCTTGCCAGCAGTTGGCAAAAGCCATGTTCGTGCCAATGTGATTGCACACATGAACGACTCTGATGTCTTTGTTTACAGCACTGATGATTTGATTGATCAGTTTGCAGCAGACACAGGTGTCACCTACAGCGAAGCTTTTAAGACTTTTGTAAAAGATGCAACACAGCAAGCTGACCTTGACGTCGTCTATGCTATCGAAGACCTGCGCAGTGTTGTTTGGGATCAAACCAACATGAGCGATAAAAAGCGTCGCAAGATCTTGAAGCGTTTTCCTGACGCATACAAAAAGAACTGCACATGCATCTTGCCACCATTTAACGATGACCAAGCAGCTGAGCACAAGCGCCGTCTTGAAAATCGTCCAGGCAAGGTGATTCCTGCATTCATCATGCGCAGTATGGGAAACAGCTTTGTGCTGCCATCTACAAATGAAGGCTTCAACAACGTGTCTTATTACGACTTGTATGGTGACACTGTTGACCGCAACCGCGCGGCTGATTTATTTGGTGTCTTTGCCAAATAAATGTTGACAGGTAAGACGTCTTGCTGTAATGTATAACAGTAAGCAAAGAGGAACATGATATGACATATGTAATTTACAACGTAGAAACAACACGCTTGTTGAACAAGAATATGTATGCAACGCCGGCTGCTGCAAAAGCTGCAATGACCCGCGCAGCAAAAGCTGACTGCACAATGATCAAATCAGACTACGGGTTTGCTGATGCAGGCGACTTTTACACAAGCATTGAAAAGATGGTCGAGCGCAAGAACTTGCGCAGCGGCGAAATGTACAAGGAGCCGATCAACACACCCGGCTACTGTTCGCCGTCCTGTGAATCATACTGGAGCATGTAATGAGCGACGACGACGAAGAAACTACACCGTCAAACACATACGTATTTGCATTTGGCAACACTGGTTTTGAAAGCATTGTCAACCTATCCGAGATTGACGCCGACGAAATTGTTGCCAAATTAGCAGACAAAAAGCCAGTTGAAACCGTTGCAAGTGTTGTGTCGTTCCTCACACTGCGGGCGGAGTTTAACGGACAGCGCAACATGGAAGTTTGGTTGATGGGTGTGTCGCGTGATATAACTGACGATGACCTTGACGAATGGGCAACGCAAAATCCACAAGACCTAGCAGACCAAATTCGTTTGCGTGGTACTAATGTGTATGGACGTGCAAAAGAAGACGCGGTGATCAAATGAGTCCTTGGATAAAGGTTGCAGTTGAAGAAGAAGCTGCTACTATCAACACACTGCGAGAAGCAGGACTTGAACAGGGCACAGCATTTAAGATTTACCGACCTGGGTATAATTCAATTGTGACTGGTAAACAGCGGCTCGGACTAGAATTCATCTTGTTGATGTTTTTCGATCCCAAGCAGCAATTCCTTGCAAAGCTGGTGCTATGATGTCAAAATCAAAGCTAATGACAAATTCAAAATTGGTATTCAATGACGATCCGGTCTACATTGATTTATGGTTTGATGATGGCCTTGCTGCATATCAAGCAAGACACGACTTAATTAATCGTGGCATCTTTGATTTCGCAGATTACAGCACACATTGCTTTATAAAAAGTGCAAAAGACAACCAACGTGGCTGGCGCATTTACGACCAAGATATTGCGCTGTTAGCAAAATTATCAGTCGGCGGCAGGCAGGAACCGGTTGACAACAAGGCAAAGTAGTGCTAACATAGTATTATTAACAAAGAATAAGAGACTATAAGGTCCTTTCATATCCTTGCTTACACAACTTAATGGCGCATATAGAAATGTATGCGTCATTTTTCTTGACTATCGATCCGTTCTAATATACAATACAGTTGAAGAGGTACGTGATGACAAATTTAACACAGCATCTTGAAAGCAGGCACGTAGACCTCAGTCTCCATAACGTATGGATCGACGAAGAAGATTATGTCGCGACCTTCCCATTGTGGAACTTGTCGGGACAGATGATTGGATATCAAAACTACCGACCTAATAGCAGTAAGCTGAGAAAGAACGACGAGAAGGGCCGCTACTACACTTATCGTGGCGTCAAGCTAGCACCCGACTGGATGGAATTCCCAAACCGCAATGTTACTTGCGCAGTATGGGGATTGGAAAGCTGGTATTTGTCCAACACACTTTTTGTAGTTGAGGGCGTATTTGATGCAGCTCGACTAACCAAAATGGGATGCAGTGCAATTGCATTGCTTGCAAACGATCCTGATTCAAGCTTGGCGAATTGGTTGTTTGAACTGCGAGCACAGCGGCCGGTTGTTGCTGTATGCGATCCCGGAAAGGCTGGCGCAAAGCTAGCAAAGACAGGCCATGTTAGCCACACAGTTAATATGCCCGGAATGCCCGATGCAGATTTAGGCGACGTAGACGACGCTTATGTAAGAAACCTAATCAACACATATAGGAACCTAAAATGAAACCATACACACGATATTTTTGGATGCAGCTAACTGACGACGGTCGCTGGATTGACGCACCTTGGGCACGAGAGGATGGATACGAACACAGCGACATGGCGGTTATTCACATGCACATGGTATTGAGCACACTTGCGTCGCCTGAAGACCTCTACACAAAACGTCCACGTTGGCAGTTACAGAAGTTTTATGGACTTAAAGATGCCTGAGGAGCGGTCACTTGATGATATCTACCTCGGTGATTTTGGAATCAGGGCTAACCTAATATTTCAATCATGCTTGGACGTGCTTACTGCTGGCGTGATGGATTTTGATTTTAGTGAAGATATAAATGAACTTGCACGAATGAATAGACAACTATCAGGAAATAGCAAACAGCACTGTCTTGATATAACGCAATACTTACAGATTAGATCTAGGATAGGTTGGATGCGCGTCCATTTAATCAGCTTGCAATCTGACTTAAAGCCTGCTATAAACAATTTAAACGTATAGGAGATTGAAATGAATAGCAGTGATTTTACAGGCGGCATGTTGTTAGGTGGCTTTATTGCCATTATAGTTTTTGCGATGCTTTCGCATAAGTTAGAAAGCAAATGCCAATTTGAAAACAACGTAGCAGATTGTAAATGGGTCTCAGTTCCAGTACAAATTGAAACAAAGGTAGCAGAATGAATTCGGTATATAGCATTATCCAAGAGTTGAATGAAAACAACGGCGCAAACCACAAGATGGATGTGCTCCGCAAACACGCCGACAATGAATTGTTGCAGCGTGTTCTCAAAATGACATACGACAAAGTTGACTTTACGTATGGCATTTCACAAAATACATGGGATATTAACGATCCCATGATTGGCGAGCAAACAAGCGGCATGGGATCATTTGACCCCGACGACATGGACCTAGAGTTTGCACTAGACATCCTAAATGAATATTTTGCAAAGCGCAAGTTTACAGGACATGATGCCCGCGATGCTTACCGTGATTTGCTTTATGCATGTGACTATGAAACAGCGCATGTGGTTATGGGCATTATCAACCGTGATCTGCGCATTAACATGGGGCGCAGCAACATCAATAAAGTGTATAAGGGCTTGATTGTAAAGCCAGTTTACATGCGTTGTGGATTGTTTAACAAGGGCAAGAGCAAGATTGATCCCAAAGGTAGCTACATTCAGCTAAAGGCAGATGGTACTTACCGCGAGTTTACAGTTGAAAACAGTGAAGTGATTTGCAACAGCCGCAGCGGCGAAAGCTACGATTATCCAAACCTAAACACCACACTGTCAGAATACCAAGACGGACATTATGTTGGCGAACTAACAGTGCGCCTTGCAGACGGTACAATTTGTAATCGTGCAATTGGCAATGGTTACATTAAGTCCATGAAGCTGCCCGAAGGCGCAGATATTGTATTGGAGTTGTGGGACTATATAACACTTGAAGAATACACCAACGCCGCAAACAAGATTAAAGGCACAACTCCATACCACAAGCGCTTTGCAGAACTAGAGATGATTGTTGACTTTAACGTGTTGCGCGACGGCAAGCCTCGCAACGTTAAGGTGATTGAAACACACATTGTCAACAGTGTTGCAGAAGCAGTTGCTTGGTGCACGAAGTGGATGGAGATGGGACTTGAAGGCGGCATTTGGAAAGACCGGGATGCGATCTTCCGCGATGGTACAAGTGCACAGCAAGAAAAGATGAAGCTTGAAATTGATGCAGACGTTCGCATTACTGGCTTTAAGCCGGGCACAGTTGGCACAAAGCGTGAAGGCAAGATTGGTAGCATTGAGTTTGCAACTGACGACAGCAAGGTAAAAGGCTTTGCATCGGGCTTTAGCGATGTACAACTTGATGACTTTGATTCGCGGCGCGAAGAGATCCTAGGCATGATTATGACGGTAAAGTTTAACGACATTACACAAGCACGTGGCAATGACTTCTTTGCACTAAGCCACCCGCGCTTTGTTGAACTGCGCGATGACAAAACAGAAACTGACACACTTGAGCGTATTCTTGAAGCAAAAGAAATGGCAATGGACATGGGAAGCTAACATGATTGAATTTATTTTTCGTATCAACCACTGGAAACCAAGCGACAAGGTCGAGCAAAAAGACTACGTTACATGGGACAAACGCCTAGGCAAAAATTGGGCAACTGAACTACAAATTACGCGGATGCCATTGCGGGACGTTCTCGAGTTGCATGTAGATACTAGTTGGACAGGAAAAGACCATGCAGGACCTCGTTTTAATCTAACAATCCTCTGGTTCTTCTTCAACTTCCAGGTTTATAATATCAATCATTGGAATTGGGACGAAGGTCGCTTCTATACTAACGAAGAGGCAGAAGCTGAATGGGCAGAAGATCAGCAGTGGCGCAAAGATAACAGCATTGAACAAGATCCCGAAGACAAATACGCAGTATGGAAAGATAAAGGGTAACAAGATGGGACAAGTTTTCTTTGCGATCGTTATGGCGATTTGCGGGTTTCTCATGTACCAAATCTATCTAGACGAAACTGATCCCGATCGTGTCGCAGCCAGCAAGGTGCGGGTAGAAACGTTCGAAGCCAACTACATGTCTGGTACACGATATTTTAAAGACGCAAACCAAGATGTTTGTTTTGCAATGTTCCCGAATCGTGACGCAATTGCATATGTGCCATGTGAACGCCTTGAAGCGCCAACGCCTTTTGTGAGCAAATAATGTTGTTCGTTGGTATCCTAGTAATGTGGTACAATTGGGACAATCCAGACACCTTTTGGTGGTGGATAGGATTTATTATGATCATCCTTGGACTTTAATGGTTGCATACCATGACATCTTGCTATATATTATAAGAGTAAACAAAGGAGATATGATATGACTGTAGAAGTAGTAACAAACACTGTACTGACTGAAGTATACGACGATGCAACCGATCTTAGCAATGCGTTTGACGAATATTGCTACGAGAACGGCGTGTCGATGTCAAACTATTGGGAAGACATGGCAGAGAACTGGAGCGTCGACGAATTTGGCGACCACATGGCAGACATGGATATTAACACTATCCAAGAATGCATTGACTATTTTTGTTAACTGGAAATGTTTAAAATGTTAACAACACCAAACATCTTAGCAGCGTATCTGTATCGCCAAATGGGCGAGCAGATGCCTGCACCCATTCTCAACGCAGATGGTGAAATCGATGTCGAAGCCGACAACGCTGTACTGTCTGCGTGGAGTGCTGGCACCGATTCGTTTGAAGTGTCACGTGTACGCCTACAGCAATTCATCGCTCAGACTATGCTACTGCTAACTGATCTAGAAGAGTTGGTGATAGACAACGCCGAGCCTGCGCCTGCGCAGTACATGACACTGTTTTACGATGCAGCCAAAATGACATTTGATCAAGACAAGTCTCAATTGCGTACCTACTTTATGTGGTTGTACTATGTGCTTTACGGGCGGCCGGAAGGAAGCCGCTGGGGCGACATGGTTGACGTAATGGGCGTTGAAGCATTCACCGCTATGGTGCGCGAACGGTTTGCAAATCTTGTAGGTCAAGCATATAATTAACAGATAATGGTTGACTGGCAAGACGTCTTACTGTATATTATAGTAGTAAGTTAAGCAAAAAGGAAGATTGAAATGGCACAGTTTGAACATATTAACCTCGAAGCACTTGTTGTCAACCAGTACGGTGACATCAAAGTAGTCGACGACTACAACTTGACGTACGGTCGTCCAAGCCCATTGTTTGGTGACGTCGATCCGTACAGTGACGGTGGCATCCAAATCTTCCGCGCATTTTGTGCTGAGAAAGGCGTTACATATTACGCTGCACCGCGCGAAGAATTCTTCGAGCATGAGGCTTACGAAAAGGCCCAGGCTGAAGGCAACACTTACCTCATTATGGAGGACTTGTCATAAACACGTTTTTCAAAGCCTACTTTCGAACATTGGTTGTTTGTTTCACCTTTTTGTTTTGGTTGAAAGGTGGCTTTTGGATTGCGGTGCTAGCAGCATTGTTTATGGTGGTGTTCTTTATCCAATATGACGCGGTAAAAAAGCACATTATCGACACGTTTCAGGATTGACAACCAAGACGCTTTACTGTATAAAGTATATGTAAGCAACGGAGATATAAAAATGACAGCTTTGAACACAGACATTGACACACTTATTGCTGCAGATGCCGCAGCATGTGCGCTAGCAGCAACAGCGGCACAAGAATTTTTGGACAAGCACTTTGGCGGCAAAGATGGTGGCTGTTGTGGGTTTGCATGGGTTACATATTGGCCGACGCACAAAGGCAACACCAAGTTGGGCAAGGCTGAGCGCAAGATGATGGAGCGCATTGGCTTTTCGCAGGATTACAATAACTCCTGGAGGAAGTCAAACCCAGCCCGCGCATATTGCCAAAACATTGATGCAAAGTTCGAAGGAGCGCAGGCATATGCTGATGCACTTTTTGCCAGCACTGGTGTGCGTGTTGGCGCACGTGAAAAGGTAGATTGATGCGGGACATTCTTAGCACAGTAGGCGCGCTTGCTAGCGCGTTCCTTACTGCAATTATATTCTTTGGCGGCTTGTATGTAGTGACTTGGTACGACCACACTCAAGGTGTGCAGGAATGGGCGCAGGAAAGCTTTGACAAATTTGATGGACGAGATGTGTCGTGGACAACTGTAGACGTGCGGACTGGCGACACTGAACAGTTGATTGAGCTGGCACGAGATTCAATTGTTGCCACCACATTCGTTCCATTTATCGGTCCGTTCAAACAAGAAGTAGACGATTACAAAAATGCTGTTTTTGATCTAGTTAAATTGTTGCAGCAAACACCCGAAGAACGTGATGCAATATTTGCAGCATGGCAAAAGGTTACTATGGCCCAAATCGACTTGAAATGGGCAAACGAAGACTTTCAACAAAGCACAATTCGTGCAATGCGATACACATTTTAGAGAGGACTACAAATGAAACTAACACCTCAACATAAACAAGAGTGCCGTGTTGGCGGCGATGATGAATATGATTTGCTGGAGGTATGCGACAGCGTGATGGCTGTGCTAACATCAAACCAACTTGATGTTTGGTCGCTTGTATGGTCTACTATTACCGAGGTCGGCAGCGACGAAGTAGATGGTGCAGTTGAATGGACAGACGGCAGTGTGTTCCAAGTGTTCGACATCGACGGCAAGCTGTTGGTCATTGTAAGCGACAGCGGCGGCGAGTGGATTAGCGAACAGTTTGCTGAGTTCTGCGAGAACAACAAGATTGAATTCCAGCGCAAGGTTGACAGCTTGGACTGTGAAGGCATTGAAGTCGATGAAATTTACACTGGCGAAATGGACGACAACCCTGTGCTGCTTGAATTGCTGCACAAGGTTTACAATTAAACTCAAACAAGAGAAAACAACATGACAACTAAGATTGCAACCCCGTTCTACTTTCACGGCGACAAAGAAAGTAACTGTGAAGAATTTGATGACTTTTTTCCAGGCTCAACTAATGACGCCCGTGGCAACGCTGCTGGTGTTGGATACGAAATCGAATTCACTGGCGAATGGCACGACAACGGTGAATATTGGGCAACTAGCCTAAAAACCGAACACGGAAAATTTACATTCCCAACCCCAATCAGACTTTAAGGAAAGACAATGAAAAACTTTATCGAAGACGAAAACGGCGCAGTCACAGTTGACTTTGTTGTATTGACCGCAGCAATCCTATTGGTTGGCTTTGTTGCTGGCACCAGTATTGCAAACGGCGCAATTGGCCTTGGCAACGAAGTTAAAGCCACAATGGACAATATGACTCCAGGCAGCGAATAACTCGATGAAAACAGTTGAACAAGAACGCAAAGACCTCATTGACAGCTTGCGGCTCTTGGTGTTAAACTATGATGGTGCAATAGAGCAAAGTCCACACTATGATCAACTTGCACGGTTGCTAGTAAGTGACTGCATTATTGGAAAGGACAAAAAGAAATGAACTTTAACAGACTTAGCGACAAACACCTAAAAACTTTGTTTCGTCTTGCTAAATCCAAAAAGCATGGATTGCGTCCTTTCTTTGCTAATCCAAAGTCGATGATCCGACTGCGCGAAGAAGCAGAAAAACGCGGCGTTGCATGAGCACACCATTAAAAGACGCAGACTTGGTTTGTTCAGCGTATGGCTTCCAAGACAGGTATCGATATTCGTATACTGAAAGCTATCGCCTTCGTTCGCCGTATAGCGGGTTTTATGCTATCCGTAAGGGCTTAGGTGGACAATGGCATTCATGGCATTTTGAAGCCCCTATAGATATGGAAAGAATTTCGGAAACGGCTGGGCGAAGATATTTTGGATTTGCCGACACGTACGAATTAGCATATGATCGTGTAATCGAAGATTTAATTATTAAAAAGTTGCAAGAAGATGATGAATGAAATTGAACAAATTGTTAGCGCATTGCAGGTCTTTTTAGCTGAGACAGAAGGTCCACTTCCTGTCGCTAAACCAATCCGATGCAACGATGGTGTTGAGATCAGTGTGCAAGCAAGCAAGTACCATTATTGCAGTCCGAAAGACAGCACAGGTCCTTGGACACATGTTGAAGTAATGATGGATGTAGATGACATCCGAGTGTTGGACTTACCACACTATGGCGACCCAATTGGATACGCTCCAATTGAAGAAGTCGCACAGGAAATCCTTGCGCATGGGTATCTCATGCTGGGCAATGGCAATGGAGACAGACTTTGAAATGGACAGGCGACGTTTCGTACTTTGATGATGACTACTCGACCTTTCTTCGATGTGTATCTCAAGGTCGAACTTATCAAATTACTACAATGCTGTATGGCAAGTCTAAAATTTGGACACTTGAATATCTTCCGTACCAAATTTGGCAGCTCGGTGGGCGCCGCGAACCAGTTTGGGAAACTATACTAGAGGCAGACAGCATGGCAGACTGCATAGAATATGCAAAAGAACATGAATTTCTAGAAAAGTTGAAAGCATGAACGTTCAAGACGAAATCATATCAGGCGAACTGGAAAAAGTATGGGTTGATTACTACCCTGCTTTTGATCCAGACTATTGGCGTTTACATGCTGTTGTTTGGTTGCCAGTGCGCAAAGGCCGCATCAAGATGACATGGCGGGTTAATAGTGACTGGATGGCAATGTCACATATGGGCGTGGCGCTCAACAATGTGCTTCCTGATTCCTCACTTGATGAATACACTCGAGGACATTGTCGAATGACTTCCGAGTTGGCAATTTACCTCGACGGCGTAAGTGGAGATGCATGTATGCTTGCAAAATTAGATCCAAGTAATGGTTGACAAGTAAGACGTCTTGCTGTAATGTATAACAGTAAGCAAAGGAGAACACTATGTCAACAACACTTCGTCCAGTTACTGCAAACATCACCCAATCACGCTTTAGCGGTGGTCCAAGCGGCCAAAAGGTCCAAGTTACCCAACGCGGGTTGGCACGTGGTCCTGACACTCCGATGGGGTTTGGTTTTATCCAACTCACACGCGAAGATGCAGCGTTGCTTGCTGCAGAACTGTTGCGTTTTGCAAGCGGCACAGAAGTTGAGGAAGTATAAATGAATATTACAGATAGTGATTTTGATCGCGGCTTTGAACTAGCAATGTCCGCATTCGGCGACAAATATGGCGCGGCGTTGATTTATGCAATTGTTACAGCGTTTTTTCGTAACGATGTCGATTGCACCGAAGAATACTTCCTAGAGCAAATTGATGAAACTTGCGATGAAATCAGAGAACTGATGCTTGCTAGGATGAAACTGGCATATGAACTTAGCAGCGAAATTTGGAAGGTTTCAGCGGAATGCAAGGGAAAAGTATAATGCATACTTATTGGTCCGATCACTTTACATACGACAAAGAAACTGATACGTTTATTGCAGAAGCATCCGAACTGTTTGGGTTTGATGGTCGAGCGTTTAACATTCGCTCACGTAAAACAAATGACACGCGCATGTTTTTGATTACTGATCGTGATTTCACAAAAGACGCAGATCGTGAGTTCATTGGTTGGCGCGGTTTTAGTCCGGGCAACGGACATCGCGTCACAGTGTTTAACGACTAGAGAGATCACAATGGGCACTCACAACAGCGCAGCCAAACGCGAAATGCTTGCTGAGACATATGGATGGCACTGCTATTGGTGTAACTATGTATTAAACCAACCAGCTCGAGATGGCAGTCCGCTACATCCATCAGACGCTACCCTTGATCATTACATTCCTCGATCTTTCAACGGTAGTAATATGCTTGGAAACTTGGTACTGGCTTGCTCGGAATGCAATAGTGCTCGCCGCCATCTACTTCCTAGTTTAATCGATAGGACGCAATTGCGCGAATGGATCAAAGTATATGGTAGGCTTCAAGCTTGGAGGATGATTTGGGCACCGCATATTTCGGGGACCGAACCAGAAGTTCTTGCTGTTAAACAAAAACGAGGCAGGCGAAACAATTGCCTATCTATTATCTTGCGCACGGTGCACGAACAGATCGACAATCAAATTGACCATAACGAGATAGCTGAATGGCTACAAACGCAGGACCTAAATCCCCAACAACTTGAATATATCTGTACTACTGTATTGACATTAGAGTCCAGCTAGTGTACGCTAGCTTTAAATAAGGAGAACAACATGACAAGAACAACTGTGCTTTTGGGCAGTCAAGAACAAGACGGCGACATCATTACTGTTGCACTGCATTTACAAGGCGCAGAGACGCCGACGTTTGTACGTTTCAATCACACTGAAATCTACTTTGACGGCACAGATCTTTGGCCTGACGTCGTTGCAAACGAAATTGAAGCAAACACAGGCAAGGTTGAAATCATTGTTCTATAAAATTCTACAAACTATCGACAAATATGTTTTTTTATTGTCATTATTGACCTTGCCGTTGGTGGTTTTAAAGCTGCTTGGATACTTTGGCTTAACCTGGTTCAATGTGTTTACTCCACTGTTGATTATTGCAACGTGGTGTGTTATAAGCGTGATTGCAGTAGGTATCCACAGCGGATCAGTAGCAGTTGCACAACAACGTAGTCGCGATGTAACCAGCAGGAAAAAATAGAAAGAAGTCTTAATGCTTTACAACTTCCCAAAAATCGAACGTATTGAAGATGTGTTGCCAGCTATCAAGGGCCGCGACGAGTTCATTGTTGCAGAGCGCGATGGCTTCACTGTGATCAACTACAATGTTGGGTTTGAAGACACGTTCACTATCGACGAAGATGATCTGATGGCCAACTACGGTCGTGCGATTCCTAAGGGTGTAATGCGTCGTGAATGCCGTGGTATTATCTTTTACCCAGATGGTCGTATTATGTCGCGTCCGTTCCACAAGTTCTTTAACGTAGGCGAGCGCGAGGAAACTCAGCTGCACAGCATCGACATGTCGCAGCCGCACACCATTATGGAAAAGATGGACGGCAGCATGATTCGTCCGATGATTGTGAATGGCAAATTGCGTCTAGGTACCAAGATGGGTATTACTGACACTTCAATTGCTGCTGAACAAGCGCTGGAAGCTAATACTGGTGAACAGTTTGAAGATGTGCTTGATTTCCTTGACGGGTTAGTACGCGATCATGTGACTCCACTGTTTGAGTTCATTGCACCTGACAACCGTATTGTTATCCGTTACGATGAACCTGAGTTGGTATTGCTTGGACTTCGCAGCAACTTTGACGGCGGGTACATGGCATATGAAGGCAAGAAGGGCAAGCGCCTAGCAGAACTGTTTAGACCTGCGCCAGAGTATGGCACAGTTGACGGCAGCTTTGAAGAATACATTGAACGTCAGCGTGACAAAGAAGGACGCGAAGGCGATATCATCCGTTTTGGTAATGGGCACATGCTCAAGATCAAAAACGATTGGTATGTTCGTATCCACAAGGTTAAGGACAAGATCCGTACCGACCGTCACGTTCTTGCGCTGTTGCTAAACAACGATTTAGATGATGTTTATCCACACTTGGACAAGGATGACTTCGATCGTGTCAAACAGTATGAGCGTGACTTCCACACTGCATACAAAAAGACATTGGAAAAGGCAGAAAGAAATGCTAGTATACTAGTTGAGATGGCTGGAGGAGACAAGAAGCGTCTAGCAGTAGATGTTATTCCCGACAGCGAACTCAACAAGAACTGGCACCACTTTGTGTTTGGTTATGCAGATGGTAAAGATATGAACGACATGCTAATGGCGCGTGTTCACAAGGGGCTTGGCAACACTGTCAAATACAATGAACTGGCAGAGTTCCTAGGACTTGCTGCTGACAACGGAGAAGATGAATGAGCAATTTTGATGTAGACAAACTCAAGGTGGTACTTGATGCTATGGCAGAACGTATTGCTGCACATGACACAGTAACGTTTTATATCCCCGGTGAGCTTATGCCGATATCCGATGCAACGGAAGCTGAACTTGCGGCACTCGATGACGCCGGGTTCGAGTGGCGTGATATTAGCCACGAAGACGAAGGCGAACCTCGGTTTAGTTGGATTGTAGGGCCGGCTTATGACAGAGTAGAAGTAGACGATGCTCCATAATCACCGCATTCACAACATACCGCTCACAGTTATTTCTGGCTTCTGTGTTGTTGGTTTTAGACGACATGGATACCATCCGAGAGCCAATCGACTAATTCGAGCAGCGCATCCAATAGCGACGCGGATTCCAATTGTGAATTTGTTCTACCTTTATCCTGAATTAAGTTGGGACGATGTTCGGTCGGCAGCAGTTGTTATTATTGGTGCAGATGGTAGCTGGTTAAGGGTAGTTGACTATCGCACTAATCAAGCAGCAATTGATGCCAAGAACTCATTCGAAGCGCAACTTGATCAATTCCTAGAAAACATACAGAAAGACACAGTGTGAAACAGATTTGGCGCAAGCTACAACAAAAGTTATTGATTGGGGAGATTCCATCATGAAAAAGGTCGACTACAACACTGTTGGTGCATATTGGACTATGGCATTCTGTAGCATTATTGTAATAGTGATGCTATGGGTGGCGCCTTGGCAGGTGCTTGCAATAGGCGTTGCTCTAGCGTTTGCAGGATTTGGTATGCCTTGGGTGATTATGAAGACATGGAATTACTTTGCCGAGGAAGATGAAGAGGCACCTAAAGAATGAAAAAGTTTATTGTACTCATTGCTATATTGATTGTTATCTTTTTGGTGATTGGATATATGGTTACAGGCGCAGCGATTGGTGTGCTTCCGATAGAGGACGGCATTGCCTGGCTGTATGCACAGTTTGGCACAAACGAATTCTTGTTGGCGACTACCATTCCTTTCTTGTTTGGCGGCTTGTATATTGCAGGCAAGAGTGCATTGGCTTCAATTTACGGATACATTGTGCGTAACTTTACAGTCACAGTGCGCATGAACAGCACAACTGAGAACTTTTACGAAGTCAACCAGTACGTGTTTGAAAACTTTGTGTGGGGCATCTTTCGCAGAAACTTTGTGTTGTCGTACTTTTACGAGAAGTCTATGTTGGCAATGACAGCTGGTTATGGCAGGTCAATTGCAATTATTCACGGGCGTCCGGGATTTATTCAGTTGGTCCAAGAGGATAGCGACAGCTACAACTTTAAAGAATATCTTGAAATCAAAGTGTTGACGTTTCGCCCAAGCCGTACTGCTGATGCATTGTTTGCAGAGGTTAATGCGCATGTTGAGCACATTGAAGGCAAGGATTATGTTGACGTGTACAAGTCAAACGTGCATCGCGAAAACGCTGCCAAGAAGCCAAAGCGACCAATGTCAACTATCTTTCTTCCAGAGGACATCAAGTCGCGTGTACTAAACACACTTGAAAAGTTTCAAAAGTCTGAAAAGAGCTATGTCGAAAAAGGATTGCCATGGCACTTTGGAATGATCTTTCATGGACAACCGGGCACAGGCAAGACTTCCTTTATCCATGCTATTGCAAGTGAGCTTGGACGCGACATCCACTATCACACAAGCGGGCCGCTTGCTAATATTGAGTTTGATGCAGCAAAGACAATCCTAGTGCTTGAGGACTTTGACAGCGCTGACTTTGAAACTGCGACTGGCAGCAAGAAACAAGAAAAAACACCAGGTGGTGGTACGTTGAGTGATACGCTTAACTTTTTAGACGGGTTCTTGACACCGCACGGAATGATTGTGATTGCAACAACCAACCACCTTGATAGATTGGATCCTGCTGTAATTAGACCTGGACGGTTTGATTTGACAGAAGAGATTCCACTTATGTCTTACAAAGAATACTGCGCGATGTGCGAGTTCTACGAAGTCAAACCGGGCAGTGAAGCAGAGTTTACACCCGAAAGCGGTGCAAAGCTTATGGCAGACATCAAGCAGCAATGGCAGAGTGTTACATTAAAGCAAGAAGTCTTGGAAGAAACAGTTGAATTGACAGCATAGCCAAGACGTAGTATACTAAATACATGCGTCAGCGGAGTGCTGACGATATAACAACTAAGGAGATTAGTTATGATTGAGACAATTCTCACAACCGTCTACGTTTACTTTGCGAGCCCGCTTGGTATGGTAGAACTTTTCGGAACCATTTTTAGCGCCATCTGCGTGTACCTTGCTATCAAGCACAACATGTGGACATGGTTTTTCGGAGCACTTGGCGTTATCCTATTCGGATACCTTTTCTTACAATTTGGACTTTACAGTGACGCAGGTCTACAGATCCTGTTCTACTTGCCTATGCAGGTGGTCGGCTTCATTATGTGGCGGCGAGCAGCTAGTAAAGCTGAAAACAAAAGCGTGGTACTTA
>Ga0102810_1000314_pt1 | contig 17220 bp, 13 predicted proteins | sample ColrivemetaGS573_FD_84506 | JGI IMG/M metagenome (GOLD analysis project Ga0102810, IMG submission 84506) | Estuarine microbial communities from the Columbia River estuary - Ebb tide ETM metaG S.573 | ecosystem: Environmental > Aquatic > Marine > Intertidal zone > Estuary | place: USA: Columbia...
ACATGGTGCAGTCTTCGGTGACCGTAGTGTGCTTTGATAGCAGGTGACCGCTTGTCTCTGCAGGACAGCTATAATGAGTATCGTTAAGACGGGCCCGAATCAGGAATAAATCATTAGTGCCATTGGGCGGATCGGGGCAATCAGAACAGGTCATCTGCCCAAAACGCAGCGGATGGCTACTGTTCATGAACGTTTCCGCACGAGTACGCGGGTGACATGCGAAGCATTTTTCCTGTTGGGCCATATTGTCAAGGGCCGGGTCTTGCTGTGCATGTTTCTTGTGACAACTGGCGCAGGCCACATCTTCTTCTTCATGCATGCTGCCCGCCCATTGCAGCCGGGCATTGTCATTGTGGCAATCCAAGCAAACTTCATTTTGCATGGAAACCGGGGTTTTATTATCAAAGGTGATGGTCGGCTTCAGGCGCGTGCCGTCCTCTTGCTTCTTGCGGTGAAACTGACTGGGCCCATGACAGGTTTCGCAATCATGGCGACCTTCAGCGAATGGTGAATCGGCGGCACCGCTAATACCCATGGGTGACATGAATATTTCGTGCGCTTCCTTGTCCCTGCCCTCTTTGTGACAGGCCATGCATTGCACAGCGCCCTTTGAATACTCACTGTCAGGCGGCGGCGCTTCATCCGCCACAATTGGTGGAGAGAAAGCAGCCAGTAACAAGATCACAATAAAGCACTTTATATTAAGAACAGCTAACGGTTTCATATTATTGGCCCCTTTAACCAAAGCAATCAACCTTGCACCCAAGTTGTGGATGCTTCTTTTCAAGCTAAACTTTAAAATTGCAACTGAATTGACGCGAGTATCTGGTCTTCAGCCGTCTCCTGAATCTTGTCAGCTAAATCTTAGCTACTCAGCTAGTTGTTCTTTGCCCCTTGATCAACCCATGCCCGGACTGCCTGAATGTCCGCTTCCCCAACAGGATCTCTTTGCCCGTGCGGCATGGAAATCGATGGATCGGCTCTGCCTTCCATCAAAACAACCAGGTTGCTGCCTTCGGCATCTCCAGCAATGATCATTGGTCCAAATTGCGCACCCTTCATAAGGCTTTCATGAGACGTCAGGTCAAGCCCGCTGGCCAGCAGGCCCTGGCCGCCTTCACCGTGACACTCAACACAATTCTTATCGAGAATTGGCTGCACATCTTTTGAAAAACTGACTTGGGCCTCGTTGCCGCACGCTGTAATGACCAGTGGCAGCAAACAGAGCATGATGACTCCCATCGTATTTTTATTAACAATCACCATCAAATTCTCCTTGTTTACGTGCAAAACGGAAACCGGTTCAGCCCGTTGTGTTCATACAGTTACAAAACTTACGCCCACGATGCTGTCCCGCGCATGACATATGTCAATATAAACGAAATTATTACAGCACAGGGAACAAAAAAAGGGTTAAATTCCACTGCAGGATTGAATTGGGCCGCTCAGGCCTTGTTACTCACTGGGGATGAGTATTGTGAAGATTAGTATTATCGGCGCGGGGATTTCAGGGCTGGCCACCGCACAGGCAATCCTGAACAGAAAACCGGATACAGAAATAACCATTTTTGAAGCGGATAACCGCATTGGCGGCAAGGTATGGACCGAAGCAGGCTCTGAAGGCTACCTGTGCGAAGGCGGCGTCAACGGATTTCTCGATAAAATACCCAGAACCCTCGAACTCTGCAAAGAGGCCGGGGTTACGCCAGTCGCGGCCGATATTGCGGCGCAAAAACGTTATGTATTCAGCCGCGGCGAATTGCACAAGCTGCCTGAAAAACCACCTGAATTTCTTAAATCCCGACTGCTGACCGTACCCGGGCGGCTACGGGTCATTTATGAGTTGATCGCCGGCGGTACCAACAACCCGGATGAAACGCTGGCCGAGTTCGGCACCCGCCGTCTGGGCAGCGAAGCATTTGACCGGCTAATTGATCCAATGGCCTCCGGCGTATTTGCCGGTGACGCCAGCAAACTGAGCGTTAAAAGCTGCTTTCCCCGTATCTGTGAAATAGAAGCGGAACACCACAGCCTGATACGCGGCCTGATTAGTCTACAAATGAAAGCACGCCGGGAAGGCAATAAAAACACGCCCGGCCCGGGCCCCGGCGGCACCTTGACCTCGTTTAAAAACGGCATGAGCGCGCTGACCGATGCGCTGGCAGAACAACTGGGCAACAGAATTCGCATTGCTTCACCAGTCAAGGACATTAGCCGCAGCGGCAATCGTTACGTGTTGCAACTGCAAAACGGCCTGGAAGAGGAAAGCGACATTATCATCATGGCCGCGCCGGCTCACGCGCAGGCCAAAATGCTCAAAGCTTTCGACCCGCTGTTATCAAATCTGCTTAAAGAGATACCCTACCCGGCGCTTTCTGTCTGCTGTTTCGGATACCGTAAAGAACGTGTCGGTAAAGTGCTGGATGGTTTCGGGTTCCTCGTACCCTCCAAAGAGCGCCGCGCCGTATTGGGTACCATCGTCGATTCCAACGTTTTCCCGGGGCGCGCCCCCGAAGATTCAATCCTGTTGCGCTCCATGGTTGGCGGCGCCAGAACCCCCGAACTGGGACTGTTGCCGGACGAACAATTGATAAGCCGGGTGCAATCCGACTTGCGTGACATGCTCGGCGTTTCTGCCGACCCGGACTTCATCCGTATTTTCCGACATCAGCGCGCCATACCCCAGTACGTGGTCGGCCACGCCGAGAGATTGCAGGCCATTGATGAAAACCTGCAACGCCACCCCGGACTGGTGCTTACCGGCAATGCGTTCAAGGGTGTTAGCCTGAACGACTGCGTGGTCAACGCCATGAGAACAGCGGAAACATTGATTCCGCTGCCAACAGGTGCGAACACCGACTAGCCGTCATGAGAAACAACCTGAAATTTAAAGTCGGGTTTTACCTTGTTATCGCGCTCGCGGTTGCGGTGTTTATTTTCACACTGATGATCGTCCGCCATAACCGCGAAGAGTTATTACAGCAAGCCGTTACCCATAGTGGTCAATTGTCCGAGGTTCTGATCAAAAGCACGCGTTTTGCTATGCTGCAAAACGAGCCTTCCCAGGTCAGCCAGATCATCAGCGATGTCGGCGCTCAGAAAGACATCGAGAAAGTCAGAATTCTCAGCAAAAACGGCACCATCATCCACTCTTCCCAGAAAGGCGAAATTGGCAACACTATCGACCAGGAAACTGAAGCCTGCCTGGCCTGTCACCTTAACGAAAAAAGCCGGCAAGCCAGTCCGTTAATCGGCAGACCGCGGTTTTTTACCTCCCCCGACGGCCGCCGCATGCTTGGCAGCACCGCGGTTATACGAAATGAGCCGACCTGCTCCAACAACGGTTGCCACCAGCACCAGGAAGAACAGGCAGTGCTTGGCGTGCTGGATATTGTCTACCCCCTGAGCACCATCGACAAACGCATGCGTGAGGACACGATCACGGTCACCGGGTTTTCACTGGGTTTCATTGTGCTGGCAGGTTTGCTGGTGAGTTTCCTGTTAAACCGTATCGTTTACATCCCTCTGCGCGATCTTGAAGAAGGTGCGGCGCGCCTGGCCGCCGGCAACCTGGGCAAACCAATTCCTATCCGCAGTGAAGACGAGTTCGGCCAGTTGGCCAAATCATTCAATAGCATGATCGGTGCCTTGCGCAAGTCGCGGGTTGAGCTGCAGAACTGGGGCCGGACGCTTGAGCAAAAAGTTGAAGAGGCGCGGCACGAACTACACATTGCGCAAGCCGAAACGGCGCGCAGCGAAAAACTGGCTTCGGTGGGCTTACTGGCCGCGGGTATCGCGCATGAACTGAACAACCCCCTGACCGGTGTGCTCACTTTTTCGCACCTGGTACGCAAGAACATGCCGGACGGCAGCCCCGAGGCTGAAGACCTGGACCTCGTTATACATGAGACCAAGCGTTGTGCGGCCATTATTCGGCGGCTGCTTGATTTCGCGCGTAAAAAAGCACCTGAAAAAACCTTCTCGGATATTAATGAACTGATCAGGCAAACCGCCCACCTGATCGACCAGTCGGCACAAGCTGAAGATGTTGAAATTAAGCTCGACCTCGATAAAAACCTGCCGACCATCTGGATTGACGAAGACCTGATCACCCAGGTCATCATGAACCTGCTGGTCAATGCCGAGCATGCCATTGCCGGCAAGGGCATTATTACGGTACGCACCCGGGTTAAACAAAAACAGCTGAAAAGCAACAAGCACCAACAAGCATCACCCATGGTTGAGATCTCAGTCATTGATACCGGCTGCGGCATCACAGAAACTGACCTGGCTCTCATTTTTGATCCGTTCTTCACCACCAAGAGTGTCGGTAAAGGCACGGGCCTTGGCCTGTCGGTCAGTCACGGTACCATCCGCGCCCATGGCGGCGAAATTGAAGTTAAAAGCACGGTAGGAAAAGGCAGTATTTTCAAGATTTACCTGCCGGTCACCAGTATAGAAACCCATCAACCGGACGATGTCTCATGAAAAGGCAAATATTGATTGCCGATGATGAGAAAATTGTTGTCAGAAGTTGCATGCGCATTTTGTCAACTGACGAGTTCGAAATCGATTCTGCCTGCAATGGCCTGGAAGCGATTGAGAAGTTGAGCAAAAAAAACTACGACATGCTCATTCTCGATATCAAAATGCCCAAGATGAACGGCATCGAGGTACTACAAAGGGTCAAGGAAACCCACCCCGATATCGACGTGATCATGATCACCGGTTTGAACCAGATTGAAACCGCCGTTCAGGCGATGAAAATGGGCGCGTTCGATTACCTGTCCAAACCCTTCGACCCGGATGAGCTTGAACTGGTGGTGTCACGGGCATTTGAACGCCGGCAACTGTTACAGGAAAACCTCAATCTGAAAAGCGAGGTCAGTGCCCGTTACAGCTTCGAGAACATCATTGGGCCCAGCGCCCCGATGCAGCAGGTTTACCGGCTAATCGCCCGTTGCGCGCCCACCAACAGTACCGTTTCACTGCGCGGCGAGAGCGGCACCGGTAAAGAGCTGATTGCGCGTGCGATCCATTACAACAGCCTGCGTAAAGACCGGCCGTTTATCACCGTCGATTGTGCCGCGCTCAGCGAAAACTTACTCGAAAGTGAGCTGTTCGGTCATGTAAAGGGTTCGTTTACCGGCGCGGTAGCCAACAAGAAAGGCCTGCTGGAAGTGGCCAATGGCGGCACTCTGTTTCTCGACGAAATTGGCAATATCTCGATGTCCACGCAATCAAAACTGCTGCGCTTCATCGAAGAGAGAGAATTCAAAGCCGTGGGTGATACACAGACCCGCAGCGTCAACATCCGACTGATCACCGCGACCAACAAAAACCTGGAAGCCATGGTTGCGGAAAATGAGTTTCGTGATGATCTTTATTACCGCATCAATATTTTTCCGATAGAAATACCACCACTGCGCGACCGCCATGACGACATCCCGGCGCTGGCATTTTATTTTCTCAACCGCTTCAGCACGGAAATGGAACGCGAGGTCAAAGAGTTCTCAGCCGGCGCCATGAACCTGCTGACGAACCACAACTGGCCCGGTAACGTACGGGAACTCGAAAATGTCGTTCACCGCGCGGTCATCCTGGCCAGCGACGAAGTCATCCGGCAGGCACATCTGGTCAATATTCTCGACATGCTGCCACAGGTCGATCTGGGCGTGCCCAGGACCAGTGAAGAACTCAAGCGGGTCAAGAAAATTGCACGGCAAAAATCAGTGGAAAACGTCGAAAAGCTTTTTGTGTTGGGTGCTTTAAAGCGCAATAACTGGAGCGTGACAAAGAGCGCCGAGGAAACCGGCATGCAACGCAGCAACCTGCAGGCCCTGATGAAGAAATATAGTATCCGCATTCGCGGCACGTCCCAGGACGATGATGAGCTTGATGCTTCATAAATCCAGCCACTGTAAATCGCTCTGCGGATCTGTCGGCAAAATACGATACAACCACCCTCTGAAATAGGGATCCTTCTCGACCAGCGAAGGGTTCGACTGCGCCCCCGCGTTGATCTCAAGGACTTTGCCGCCCATCGGGCACATGATGTCGTGCACTGACCCGTCCGTAGAGATCGCAACGGCACAGTGTATGCCCTGGACAAGGTCTTCACCGGGTGCTGAAAGTTCAAAATTGCTTATCCCTTCCGCCGCTTTCAGGAACAGATCGCTCACACCAACTTTCGCGGTCCCCTTGTCCTCCATCTCAACCCAGCTGATATACCCTAGCCGATAGTAATTTGCGGGACACGGAACATAGCTCATGGCGCCGTTTCTCGGGAGTCCGGCTGACTCAGCCTCATCCAACAGCGTTCCGCAACGGAGGCTACGCCGCACGACCGTGAGCAATTCATCGGCGGTAAAGGGCTTGGGAATATAGTCCACGGCACCCGTCGATGACAGGCTTTTAACCGCGTTTCCGACGGTGGAATATCCAGTCATCATGACCACTGGTGTATGTATGCCTCTGCGGGCGAGTTCTTCCAGAAACTGAAAACCGTCCAGTTCATGCATCATGATGTCGCAGAGCACCAGGCGAAACTTGTTTTCCTCCAGAAACCGAAGCGCTTCAGCAGCGTAATTTGTAACGGTGACCGTCATTCCTTCCGCGCTGCAAACCTTCATCACGGCCAGAGTGACCATCGGCTCATCGTCGATGACGAGGATGTCCCGAACCGTACTCATGATTCTACCGGGATGCGGATGATGAAGGTCGTGCCGACACCGACCTCGCTTTCCACCGTGATCGTGCCGTTATGGTTATCCACGATCCCCCAGGTGACGGCCAGCCCGAGCCCCGTGCCCTTCTGACCCTTGGTGGTGGCGAACGGCTCAAACAACTTCGGAAGCTGTGTCTCGGGAATACCACAGCCGTCATCCATCACCCGGACTTCGACAAATTCGTCGTTCCAGGCAGCATCAACCTGCTCCCAGCGTTGCCATCCGCAACCCTCTTTCAGACAACCCTGGACAAAGCCTTTCAGGGGCACCTCGAAAGAAAAGATTCGCGAACCACACTGCGGACAAATTTCACCCTCCGGCATTAGCGATACAGAGCAATCCGGGCATAACAATTCGACGTTATCCCCAAAAACGGGCATGCCATTCAACTTATGCTGGTCTGAGCCGTACATTGGATTGAGGTAGATGAGCCCGGTGCCCTCTTTCGTGCGGTAGCGCATGCTAATAGCCGGTTTTGCGTCAATCCGGACCTTTCTGTCGACCAGATCATGTCGCTTCGGACACAGTGCACGCTTGATCTGCAGGACGGCTGTGGGCTGGAGGCTTATTGCCCTGCTTGTGATTCTAATGGTGCCATTACTTTCCCCGATGGCATCCGCCGCATTGACCGTCAGGTTGATGAAGACCTGCTGAATCTGGTTGGCGTCAACGGTCACACGGGGGAGTGTCTGGTCGAGGTCCATGACCAGTTTGACCTTTCCCATGGTGAGCTGACTTTCAACCACGGTTGCGGCGCGGCCTATGATCTCATTGATGTCAGCCTTGCGTTTTTTCGGCACGGTCTGCCGGGCAAAATCCAGTAGGCTTTTGACAATCTCACGACAGCGAATGGTTTCAGAAACGATGACATTCAGATCATCACAGGCTTCGGATTGCCCCTTGGATCGCTTCAAAAGGTAACTGCTATAGGTGAGTACAGCGGTCAGCGGATTGTTGATCTCGTGTGCCACGCCGGCAGCCAGTCTCCCCAGGGAGGCGAGCTTGTCGGACTGGAACAACTGCAGTCGTGCCTGTGCCAGTTTCTCGGTCATGTTATTGAAGGATCTCGCCAGCATGCCCAACTCGTCATCCGTGTTGACCGAAACCCGGTAGGCAAGATTCCCGTCGGCCACATGCTTCATTCCCGTCAGGAGTTCCTGAACCGGTCGGTCAATCCACCACCGGACCATGTAGCCGACGATAAGACTCAAAATGAGAATCACACTGATGGCAAGCACGACCACCGCCAACCTGCTGCGGTGTATGTCCCGATCGACCTCGGTAAGGGGGATCGTGACATCCAGCACCCCGAGTACAGTCTGCGTTTTAGGATGCGCGTGACAGGCTGCCGTCCAGCACGAAGGTGCATTGTAAATAGGGTTGATGATGCCCAACAGCCTTGAGGAGTCCGGGTGGGGGCGAAAGACCCGCGCGCGCTCCTTCATCGCCAGGCTCTCCAGGGGTTTACCCGCAGAATGGCAGCGGTAACAACTCTCCGCCTGCTTGTCGACCATCTCCCCGATCTCATTCGAGTCCGATGAATAGATCACCGCGCCCGCTTTATTGAAGATACGGATACGATCAATGCTGTCCTGACTGCCCAGACGCCGGATGCTCTCATGGATACGGCCCCGATCATTATGGAGCATGTCGTACTCGGTATCTGACTTGAGGGCATCGCTGAGCTGATTCGCATGCCGCTTCACTTCGTTTAACAGACTTTTTGTTTCAGACTGAATATTGAAGAAGGCGAATATTCCGATCGCCAGAAGGACCGTCAATACCACCCCGAAGGTCAGTTTGAAGCCGATTTTACTATTCAGCATAAACCACCCTGAAACCTGCTCCTGGGCACTGCTCAATCCGCATCTTTGCGCTTTTTGTCTGTTGGCGAAAGATATCGAATCAAGTAAACAAACAACACCCAGAAACACAACAAAAGCAGGTACTCAAGGCCCTTTGTCTCGAAAATATTTACGTAAACAAATGAATCCATTTCAGTTCCTTTTCCTCAGGTTCTAATGAGCTGACTTGAACACCGGCATGCGGGTGACAATCCAGCGGAAAACCCAGAGTTCAGTAAAAATCACCATCAGCGTCACCACGATTTCCTGCCACGTTGGATAGTAGTGAACATCCGCGTACCAGTTAAAGGTGATAAAGGAAATATTGAGTCGATTCAGGATGATGCCGAGCAAAGCCATACCGGAGGCAACTTTGATGATGTTCAGGTTCCTGTTCCTGAAGCCAAAAGCAAACATCAAACCCGGTATCAATACAAACCCGATCACTTCAACCAGGTACCAGACGCCCCAGACGTCGGTGAGCAAGCCCCATTGTTTTCCATGAATGAAAAGTAAAGCCTTGAAAAAGTAGTAGACAAACATGGTAATGGCGGCGCCCTTGGCCAACCCGAAGATGATGTCATCAAAAGCATGATGGCCTTTAGGGTCGATTAGGGCTTTAAAAACCCTGTGGCTTATGGTCCCTTCAAAAATGATCATGGACAGCCCGGCGTAAATGCTGGAGACAAAAAACAGGATCGGCATGAACTCCGACCACCACAGCGGATGAATTTTGGGCTTGGCCATCAGGAACAGCGCCCCGAGCCCTGACTGATGCAGTATGGACAAGGTGATTCCCAGGATGACCGCGGACATGGTCAGGCTTTGGAGTATTTTGCGTACTTTTTCCCAACCCAGCCATTCGGCAATCGCGGGAGAAAACTCGATAAATTCTGCCACCATGTAAATCATGAAATGCCAGGTGATCAGGAATAAAACAGAGCTGAACCCAAACGAATTACCAATGATCGGGTTTAATGCGTTCCACGGCCGCCCCAGTTCGAGTAACAGGGCACCACCATAAAACACGTAGGCCAGCAATCCGTTGAGGACAGTGACACGCACAATGGAGTGATACTTGTCCACTTTCATGACATAAACCACGAAAGTGATCACATAAGCTCCGCCAGCGAGAGCCACGCCGGTGACGACGTCGAACCCAAGCCAGAAACCCCAGGCGGTTTCCTGAGATAGATTGGTGACAGCACCGAGGCCGTACCTGAAGCGGAAATACAAAATAACCAGACCGGTCAGGATGACCGGGATCGAAATAACATTAAACGGTGTGAGCCACGGACCGCGTGGTTTCATTTCCTGGATCAGAAACCGGATGAAACGACCAAACTCTCCGTTAACGGCGACTTTATTCATCACGCATCCCCCTCATGACCAGAATCAGACTCAATTTCTCCCTCTACAGCCGGCTTACGGTCGCCTACCAGTGCATTGAGCCCCAACAGGAAGGCCGGTATACCGAAAAGCACCATCGGAACAGCGTAGAGGAACTCTTTCGTATATTCCGGGAAAGGTGTTGTTCCAAGGTCAGTTCTAAACCCTATTTGGTCAAAAGGAACGGCTGACAGGTAGATATATCCTGTTCCGCCGACTTCATGCTCACCGTAAATCTGGTGTACGTATTGATCCGGGTGACTGTAAATACGATGTCTGGCGATTTCCAAATTTTTAACCCTGGTGCCAAACATGAGGGTGTCCGTAGGACAGTCATTAACACAGGCTGGTTTTTGCCCTTCAGCAAGACGTTCATAACACATGGTGCATTTTTGGATTTTCGGGTTCCATTCATGGTATTCAAATTTTGGCATTTCAAAGGGGCAGGACGTCATACAGTAGCGGCAACCGATGCACTTATCCCCATCCCAGGTAACCGGTCCCTTTTTTGTTTTTTCCATCGCTTCAGTGGGACAGGCGGAGGCGCACGCGGCCTGGTAACAATGCATGCATTGTTTCTTGACAAAGACATCGCCTTTTTCAGTATCGAACTTGTTGACGACCATCCATTGTTTGTCACTCGTTTTTCTGAAGGCTTCGAGCGCCCCGTCGTTCAGCACGTCCGGGACCAACAGGTCATGCGCTTCACCACACGCAACCTCGCAAGCCCTGCAGCCGATACAGCGGGTGGTATCCACCAGCACCCCCACAAACTCCTCCGGATTACGTTTCTCCTGAGCACACAGGCTGGTGCTTGATAAGGCGGCAGTACCTGCGACAAGCGTCGATTTTAGAAAACCCCGTCGATCCATGATGACTCCTCAACTCTGGCAGGGTTTGTCACCCCGTCAGGGTTTACAATTTGTAAAGAAAACCTTAGCTATTTCTTTTCCTTCAAATGACAGTCGCTGCACCCTTCGCTTGCTCCAACTCCCGTACCTGACTCATGGCATTTCCAACAACTCTTGTGGACCACGACTTTGGAACTGAGCGTTTCATCGGTAATATCATTGAGGTCAGAGTGGTGGCACTCAGAACACGTGTAGTATTTTTTTCTGCCCTCTGAGTTGGTGTTATGGCAAGTCTGGCAGCTTATCCAGGAGGATTTGAGGTAGTTCGGATGCGGGGTTTCCAGCGCCCGAGCCTGGATCTGGTGGTGGCATTCAATGCACTTTAGTTGTACCTCTTCAACGTGTAGTTTGTGTGGGAACAACACGTTCCCCACCGACGCTTCGATTGTAATATCACCCGGAAAATCGGCAGCGACCGCAGGCAGGGCGGACGCTAATCCTTCCACTGCAGGCACAGGATGGGCGATTTCAGCCCAGCGTTTTTCAAAATCGAAACCCCTGAAGGTGGGGCTTTGCGCGTTGTGGCATCTGACGCAGGCTTCCGGGGCCCTGTCCATCACCAGTCCGGCGTCCCTGGCGGCTTGCGGGTCCTTCATGACCTTCTGGGACTTATAATCTGAACCGGGACCGTGACATGATTCGCAACCTACGCCCTCGCTATCAGCATATTTCGCACGCCCACTGACAACCGCGTCGGCTCCCAGGCTTGCCCTGGTAACGTGGCACGCCAGACAAACGCCTTCCTGTTGGGGATTGCCCAGCCCTTGAGCGGCAGCACTCTTGCCGGCAGCCTCGGCGGCCAGGGTCTCGAAGGCTCTGGCATGAGCGGATTCTGTCCAAATTTTCCACTGGTTCCCGGTCTTGGCAGCGTGACAGCCCTTGCATTTGGGAGCCCCTATGATTTCATGACCGGCGACTGCATCCCGCGCCACACCGAACATCAGGCCGCCAAGCACGACCAGAGATAACGAAATCAATAGCTGCTTTTTCATGATCCCTCCGAAACCGTTTCAGTTTGTTTCAGGGCTTGTTATCAGGCCCTGGTTCCTGCGAATAACATAAAAGTGAATAAGCCGGAAAAATATGTGCCCCCATAAAACTGTTACGAATAAAAGAATACTGGGTTAAACCGCATTCCCGACCTGCAAAAATGGTTTTGAAAACTCACTCAGAAGTTTTAAATACTCCGCATTTCTTTTTTGCTTACCCGCCTCCGAGTCATCGGATTCATACTTGGCAGTATCCTCTATGAATTTGGTGCTGAGCTGGTGGTACCGGTCGATTTCTTCCTGGTACCAACTGACTGAGTCATTCCCGATTCTGAGGTCTGGCAACTCTTCTGAAAGATTTGACGGTTCAATTCCACACATCCAGCTCAACTCGAACGGCTTGATCGCCAGCCACTCAGGATGTTCGGAGTGTTCCGAATTAACCGAAATGACTTTTCCGCTGAGCGGCGCGGGCATGTTCAAGCGGTAGTCCCCGAATTTGATCGAAAACAGGGTTGCGCCTTTTTGAACCACCTGGCCTGTTTGAGGCAACTCAACCTGGTCGATGTTTTCAAAAATCTTCCTGATGAGGTCATCCGGCCCTATCCGCGCGGTGCCATTGAGTTCGATCTTTGTCCACGCGTGTTGAGGAGAAATGAAAACGCCTGCCGGAACATTCAGTTCAAATTTGGACTTTGACTCACGGGTACCCGGCTTGATTAGGCGAACCCTGTGACGCATCTGCTTTTCCAGTGCATCCTGGCGCTTTATCAGTGCCTTTTTGAGGAAGCTGAGCAGTTCATCTTCAGTGAACGGTTTTTCAACGTAATCCATCGCGCCGAGTCTTACTGTTTCCACTGCGGTTTCTATCGACGCATAACCGGTAATGACGATGACATCAATATCGGGGCGCAGGTGTTTGACCGCCTTGGTGACTTCGACCCCGTCCATATCCGGCATTTTCAAATCGGTGAAAACAAAATCGTAGTCATTCTTGCGGATGAGCCCCAGGGCTTCGGAGCCCTTTTCCACCGTATCGATACTGTAGCCTGCGTAAACCAGTATTTTACGAAAACTGTCCAAAACAACTTTTTCATCGTCCACGGCCAGTATTCGGGCTATTGGATTGTCCAGTGAAACCCGCTTCAACGAAGCTGCTTCTTCACTGACATCCAGTTTCAGGCCGATATCCAGGGCCTGCTCTCTTTCCTTTTTATCGCGCGCTTCGCTCGTCTTTTTCAGAAGCATACGCAGCGCAATATCGACCACAATGAACGCAACGATTGTGGTAATAACAATTAGTGCAACAATCATCTTATTGATCCTCTGAAATGACAAAAACAGTTGTGCTTGCCATGGCTGGTCGAAAGAACACGATTAGCTGCCGTTTTACGGGCAGTCGTTGTCCCGCGCGAATTCCTGGCCTTGGCCGGGTCGCAACGACTGGATAGCACCTGTCGGGTTCTCATTTTCTTCTCACAACAAAATCGCTCGGGATAGATTGTGAGCAGCTAGCAATGCACTTGAATAACAACGCGGATGGACAATATCTGGCAGGATTTCTGTCGGGGAAACCGAACGAAAGAACTACTTTAGTCTTCATAGAGCGCATACCCCCCCGGGTACTTAGCCTTCTGTGAGTAGAGCAAAAACTATTTGAACTTACGTTGATGTGGATCATGTAACAACCGTAAAAAATAAATGGCCGGCGACCGCTGAAAAATGGCATTTCCACCGCACTCAGACCGGTGTCCTTGAGCACGTTGAATGGCTTTGCGGAGTGAAATAACGTCATCCTGATGGCGACGTCAATCACTTCTCCTGATACCGCCAGCGGCTAGCCGGTGCTGACCGCAAAACAACCCAATGCCCAACTACTTACCTGGGAAAGAAAACCTCGAGCCTGCCAACGTCGCCGGATGTCACCACAGACTCACCAGTATCAAGAATCACGATACCCAGCGGGAGTCGCAAAAAGCCGGGGCCTTCACCGTACTCACCATACTCACCCATGTAACTGCCGGTGACAGGATCAAGCAGGGTGACCACCGCGCAAAAGTTGTCCACCACGTGTAGCCTGCCAAGAGAGTCGACTTCCAGCGCCTGCAAATTGATCATCAACGGCGGCTCACACCCACCTGAAGTACATTCACCCGGGCCGATACGGCGCAGAAAGTTGCCTTCGGTGTCAAAAATTTGGATACGGTCGTTACCCTGGTCGGCAACAAAGACCTCGGTGATCGGGTAGCCGTCCACGTACCGCTCAATGACCTCGGTATCCACCGGGAAGCTGAGTTCGTTTTCGCCCATACCGGGGGAGCCGATGTTACGGATAAAGTTGTAGTCCGCATCGAACACCCGAACCCTGTGAGCGCGGCTATCGGTGACGTATATATGACCATTCGGCCCGGTGGTAATGGTATTGGGCATGATGATCAGGCCTTCACCGAATATCGCCACCAGGTTGCCGTTGGCCGGGTCGTAGACCTCGATATTGTCACGACCGTCATTGCCAATCAGTATGTAGCCGTTTGAATCAGCGGCAACACCCAGCGGCCGGTTCAGATCTTTCAACTCGGCTTTCATTAGCAGGTTTTCGTCATAAATGAACAGTGACCCGACCAGTGGGTCCGTGATGTAGATGTCGCCGCTGCCATCGTTGGAGTTGTTCATGCGCACAAGCAGCCTTGGGCGGTTCTCTATTGGCAACAGATTGGGATCAGGCTCAGGGTCGGCATCACAGGCGTAGTCGTCATTAATAAATGTCAGCAGCAGTTTGAAATGCTTTTGGTAATAAGCGGTGGGTTTGCCCTTGTTGGTCCCGCTTTTATTCATCTGGATATCAAAACTAACACCCATCACGGTGCTGTCGTAAAACGCGCACCAGTCAACCATTACCGGGTCGCTTTGCAAGTACTTGCTAGCGAAAATCTCCAGATCTGCGGCATCGACCATGCGATCCTTGTTCAGATCGCTTATCTCCTGTCTGGTCGCAGGAGGGTCTTTTTCCACAACTGCCTGGGCTGATGGTACCCATACCAGGAGCGCAATGATTAATACGAAAAACCAATCAAACTTATGCGAACGTATTATTTTGTACATGACAAAAATATCCCCCATTGTCGTACTTATAATTAAAACAGGCTTATGCGAAACGCCTGAATACACAAAAAACCGCTCATGGTGGTTTTCTTGCCGGACAGTCCCCATCCGTACAAAAAAAGGAGGCCCCGAAGAGGAGAAAAAGTTGGGGCCTCCATAAAACCCACCCCTAAACGATCATTCCTCCATATCTTCTTCCAACTCTTCATAACCGGTGAACATTTCCCTGAAATGCGTTGCAGGGGTGCGTCCAAGCGCACCCATGTAGGCGTGGACCATGACAAAGGAAACGAAGAAAATAAATACCAGCACGTGGACCGTGTCTATGACACCTATCCCGCCCAACACCTCTATCCAGCCCTGGAAGCGCTTGACATCCCACATCATGATTCCGGTCAGAAATTGGACAGGAACAACCAGCAACATCACGATCTGATAAGTAATACTCTGCATCGGGTTAAACTTATCGTGAGGTAAGACCTTGTGCGGGCTGTGCTCACCTTTGAAAATTCCGTAACTGTAGTACTGCATCTGCGCGAAGGCCTGTTCAAAGAACTTTCGCGGGTTGAGTTCGGGGTGATAATTTGTGATTTTATCCGTAAAGAGATAAAACCCCAGCCAGACAAAATAGTTGGCGATAGTTGTAAAGGCGACCCAGTTGTGCGTCCTGATAGCCGTCTCGAAACTCAACACGTTTAGCGTGCCGGCGTACCTGATCTGGATGCCGGTCAGAATAAGCATTACGAAACCCATGGCGTGCAACCAGTGCCAAATACGTACCGGCAAGGGATTGATATATAACTTCGGATCAGGTGCCTTTATCCAGGCGGTAGACTCGCTCTGTTCCGGATGTCTTGTTGACATCATCGTTCTCCTCTTTCCATTTTTTCTTTGACCATTCTTCCGATGGTGAAATGCCCTATCGGAATGGCAATACCACTGGCCAATGACAGCAGAAACAGAACATCCAGCAGCTTGTTGGGGTTCCCGCCAAGCGCATAGAAATCACTGATGGAATCCATCGCGACCACAGATTTCAAAATATTCCTGTCAGCTTCAAGAATCTGCTTTCCGCCGCCCGATTGAGGAATCGAAACAGTGACATTCTGGCGTTGCTTGGAGCCCTTCTGGTGACAACTGTCACATGTTCTGACTGAAAATCTCTTGGGTGCAATCAGGTGTGCCGTGATGCCCGAAACCACCTCCATGCGACCGCGTATCGAGACGTTCATGGACTTGCTCTGCCGGGCGCTTTCGACCACTTCCCTCCACACTGCCAGCGGGTCTGCGTCATCGCCTTTGGCTTCAATTTCCTTCAGTTTTTGCTCGTAAAGTTCGTGACCCTGGTCCTGTCCAACCGGAGTCTGGGCAACATTGTCAAACAGGTGAAGATCGAACCTGCTTTTCGCGAACGGTGCGTGACATACAGCGCACGAGACGATATCAAGATGTGTCCCCGCGTTTGGTAGCCATTGACTGTGCAGCAGGGTGACATTCTCGTGGCAGCCAAAACACGCTGATCGCAAGGGATCACCGATTGCCACTGCATTTGCGTTATGACTGCCGTGACAGTCCGCGCAGATCGACGCCTGTATGTGTTTGTCCCTAATAACGTTGGCGTGCAGCCTGGCTTCGCCGTGCACGCTCTCGGAATACGCATTAAAAATAAGTTCGTGACAGTTCTTGCAAGGAAGCCCTGATTCCGGACGGTAATCCGCCATGGTTTCAACCGCGTGGGCACTGTGACAGCCTGTACATACCGGCGACTCGGCATCACCCTGTGCAACCAGCTTGGCATGCACACTGCCTTCATACTCGGCGAACGTTTTAGCGTGGCAGTTGCTGCAAGCCTTATTCATCTCCACCGCGTAGTCCCGTTGGCTGCTGATGGTGATATTGGTTCGTTTGGATGGATGTTTCCTGCTACCGATGGCTTCGTGGCAACTGACGCAACGGATACCGCCGTGAACTGAACCCGCAAAAGTCTCCGGGTGTACCTGTAGCGGCATTTCCTCACCATCTTCAAGTGACTTGAATTTTTCTCTGGAATGGCATTTCAGGCACTTGCTGTTTGCCTTTAGCGCGGTCTCCTGCTCTGTCACGACATCAGTCTGGACATTTCCAATCAACTCAGACCCGGTATCTGTCTCTGCCTGGGGTAACGCATACACAAAACTGCTGAAAATCAGGCAGCCTGTAAACAAAAATGCATGAACAAGCATTTTCATCGGTTTTTTCCCCGCTGACTCACCCTCTG
>Ga0102810_1000315_pt1 | contig 17122 bp, 12 predicted proteins | sample ColrivemetaGS573_FD_84506 | JGI IMG/M metagenome (GOLD analysis project Ga0102810, IMG submission 84506) | Estuarine microbial communities from the Columbia River estuary - Ebb tide ETM metaG S.573 | ecosystem: Environmental > Aquatic > Marine > Intertidal zone > Estuary | place: USA: Columbia...
GCCAATATATAGGTTTGGATAATATTATGACTTTAAAAAGAGATACTATCAAACATGAACCTTATTTTAAAAAAAAAAAAGACGAGAAAAATTATGACTCATAATAAATAACAAAACACAACAATCAAAAAACATTTGGGTAACCACATAATCAGCACCTGCATCAACTTTCTCTTTTAACCTTCGTAAATCTGAATCCATACTTGGAGCCTCTAAATGTTTTTCAGGATAACCTGCAACTCCAACACAAAAATCAGATTTATTTGTAGTTTCTATAATATTATGTAAATACTTACCATCATTTAATTCTTTAATTTGCTTTACTAATTCCGAAGCAAAATTATTCCCGCCAACTGTTGGTTTAAAATAAGGTTCATGTTTCATAGCATCACCTCTTAAAGCCATAATATTATCCAAACCTAAATAATGGCAATCAACCAAAACATATTCCGTTTCTTCTTTTGTAAAACCGCCACACAATACATGTGGAATAGCATCAACATCATATTTATATTTCAAGGCAGCACAAATTCCTACAGTTCCTGGTCGCATTCTTGTCATTTTTTGCTCCAACAAACCATTTTCCTTTTTTATATAAACATATTCCTCACGTGAAGTTGTTACATCAATAAACGGCGGATTAAATTCCATTAAAGGATCTACATTATTATATAAATCCTGAATGCTTTCTCCTTTTTGAGGCGGGACTATTTCAAAAGAAAACAATGTTTTCCCTTTTGCGTTTTTAATATGATCTGTAACTTTCATTTCTATATAGTTGTTACTTGTTGGCTATTTAACTTTCCAACAATTGACTTTTTTACTATCTAACTCTTTTATTTGGGCGTTCCCTTTCAAGTCGCGTTTTCCATTTTATCTTTTTTTGTTCCACTTCAAAAAAGGATACCACTTCAATCACTAACGCAACTTTATTCTGCCAAATTAGGATTTAACCATTTTTTAGCCACTTCATAAGCCATTTTTTTTCTTTTTGCAAAATCAACCAACTGCTCTTCAGTAATTTTACCCAAACCATAATATTTAGCTTGTTCATTTGCAAAATAATACCCTGAAACTGATGCTGCTGGCCACATTGCTAAACTATCTGTTAATTCAACTCCAATAGTTTCCTTAACACTTAACAAATCCCAAATCGTTAATTTCTCAGTATGATCAGGACACGCAGGATAACCTGGCGCTGGTCTTATTCCTTTATAATCTTCTTTTATTAGTTCTTCATTCGATAATTTCTCAGAATTTGCATAGCCCCAATATTCTTTACGCACTTTTTCGTGTAAATATTCAGCAAAAGCTTCTGCCAATCTATCAGCTAAGGCCTTAATCATAATCGAATTATAATCATCGTGATCTTTTTCAAATTCAGCAGCTAATTCTGTTGTTCCAAAACCTGTGGACACACAAAAAGCACCAACATAATCTTGAATTCCCTTTTCTTTTGGGGCAATAAAATCGGCTAATGCAATAGATGGAATTCCTTCTTTCTTTTTCAATTGCTGACGCAAGGTTACAAACTTCACATTCACACTATCCCTACTTTCTGTAGTATAAACTTCAATATCATCTTCAACAGAATTCGCTGGAAAAATACCAAAAACTGCTTTTGCTGTTAATAAATTTTCATTAACTATTTTAGCCAACATTAGTTTTGCATCTGTAAACAAATTTGTAGCTTCCTTTCCTACAACTGTATCAGTTAAAATAGCAGGAAATTTACCTGCCAGTTCCCAAGTTCTAAAAAATGGATTCCAATCAATATAATCTACTAATTTTGTTAAATCAAAATCTTCAAAAACTTGTGTGCCAATATAGTTTGGCTTTGGAATATTACTATTTTCCCAATCAATTTTAAATTTATTAGCACGTGCATCCTCCAAAGAAAAATATTCCTTTTTTGAAGATCTATTTAAAAACCCTTCTCTAACTTTTTCATAATCAGATTTAATATCTCCAACATACTTTTGGTTAATTCGCTTATTCAATAAATCTCCAACAACAGTAACGGCTCTTGAGGCATCATGCACGTGAACAACGGCGTTTTTATATTGCGTATCAATTTTTACAGCTGTGTGTGCTTTTGAAGTTGTTGCGCCTCCAATTAATAATGGAATTTTAAAATTTTGACGTTCCATTTCAGAAGCTAAATGTGCCATTTCATCTAATGACGGAGTAATTAACCCACTCAATCCAATAACATCTACATTTTCAGATTTGGCAGTTTCAATAATTTTTTCAGGAGATACCATCACTCCTAAATCAACAATATCATAATTATTACAGCCCAAAACTACACCCACAATATTTTTACCAATATCGTGCACATCGCCTTTTACTGTTGCTAATAATATTTTTCCATTAGATTGACTTACACCTCCTTTATCTAATTCAATATAAGGCAATAAATAGGCTACAGCTTTTTTCATGACACGAGCAGATTTTACTACTTGTGGCAAAAACATTTTACCCGAACCAAATAAATCACCCACTACATTCATTCCAATCATTAAATTACCTTCAATAACTTCAATTGGTTTTTCCGCTAATTGTCTAGCCTCTTCAATATCTTCAATAACAAATTCATCCAAACCTTTTACCAATGAATGTGTAATTCTGTCTTGTAACGGTTTTTCACGCCAAGACAAATCTACTTTACGCTCTTTAGTAGTGCTGATAACACTTTCTGCAAAATCTAACAAACGCTCCGTTGCATCTTCTCTTCTATCTAAAATAACATCTTCAACACGCTCTAATAAATCTTTTGGAATTTCATCATAAACCTCTAACATTGTTGGATTTACAATTCCAATATTCATTCCTGCTTTTATAGCATGGTATAGAAATACCGAATGCATAGCTTCACGAACAGCATCATTTCCACGGAAAGAAAACGACACATTACTTACACCTCCACTTACACTTGCATTTGGTAAGTTTTGTCGAACCCATCGTGTGGCTTCAATAAAATCAATGGCATTTCTTTTATGTTCATCCATTCCTGTTGCAACAGGAAATATATTTAAATCGAAAATAATATCTTCCGAAGGAAAGTCGACAATGTTGACCAATATGTTATAGGAACGTTGTGCAATATCTATTCTTCTCTTGTAATTATCTGCTTGTCCAACCTCATCAAAAGCCATCACAATAACGGCTGCACCATACATCTTTATTTTTCTAGCATGTTCAATAAATCGCGGTTCTCCTTCTTTTAAACTGATAGAATTTACCACGCATTTACCTTGCGCAACTTGCAAACCAGCTTCTATAATTTCCCATTTAGAGCTATCAATCATAATTGGTACACGCGCAATATCTGGCTCTGCAGCAATTAAGTTCATAAAACGAACCATCGCCTCTTTTCCATCTAACAAACCATCATCCATATTGATGTCGATAATTTGCGCTCCACCATCAACTTGATCTCTTGCTATTGCCAGCGCTTCATCAAATTTTTCGTCTTTTATCAATCGTAAAAACTTACGTGAACCCGCAACATTTGTGCGCTCACCAACATTAATAAAATTACTTTCTGGAGTAATTATTAAAGGTTCTAGTCCTGAAAGTTTTAGATACTTTTTTTCTTTATTCATTTTATTCTGATGTAATTCTGAAAGAAGTTCAGATTGACAAATTAATTTAATTTATACTAATTAACTTTAGCAACCATTCTAGGTTTATAATCTTTAACCATATCAGCAATTGCTTTAATGTGTGCCGGAGTTGTTCCACAACAACCACCAATTATATTAATTAAATTTTTATCTAAATATTCTTTTATTTGACTTGCCATCATTTCAGGTGTTTCGTCATATTCCCCAAAAGCATTTGGTAAACCAGCATTTGGATGTGCAGAAATTTTTAAATCAGATTTATGCGCCAACACTTCTAAATGAGGCGTTAATTGTTTTGCTCCTAAAGCACAATTAAAACCAACTGTTAATAATGGAATATGAGAAACAGAAATTAAAAATGCTTCAGCTGTTTGTCCAGACAAAGTTCTTCCACTTGCATCGGTAATTGTACCGCTTAACATAATTGGAATATCAATATTTCGTTCACTTTTTATTTCTTCAATAGCAAATAAAGCTGCTTTTGCATTTAAAGTGTCAAAAACGGTTTCAACCAATAATACATCCACGGCACCATCAATTAACGCTTCTGCTTGTTGTTTATAGGCTTTCCTTAAATCTTCAAAAGTTACTGCTCTAAAACCTGGATCATTTACATCTGGCGACATACTTGCTGTTCTATTAGTTGGTCCAATTGAACCAGCTACAAAACGCGGCTTTGAAGGATCCAATTTAGTAAATTCTTCTGCTACTTCTTTTGCAATTTTAGCCGATTGATAGTTTAACTCATACACAAAATCTTCCATTTCATAATCAGCCATAGCAACGGTTGTACTACTAAATGTATTGGTTTCAATAATATCAGCTCCAGCTTCTAAATACTTCGCGTGAATTTCCTTAATAGCTTTTGGTTGTGTTATTGAAAGCATATCATTATTTCCTTTTACTGAAATATGAAAATCTTTAAATTTTTCACCTCTATAATCTTCTTCAGTAAATTTATACTGTTGAATCATAGTTCCCATAGCACCATCAAGTACTAAAATTTTATGTTGTAATATTGTTCGAATGTCTTCCATTTTATAAATTTTACACAAACATATTGGAAGTTATTAAGAAGCTGTACTTAAAAATAGCACAAGTGTTATCTGTCCATAAATATGGTAGAACGTAGCACCTTCTTTAGTTTTAAAGGGTTGCTAAGGCTTCAACAGGTCTATTCCCTCTGCCTTTCTTAATAACTAATTAGTATGTTTATGAACTTTGTGCAAATAAACGGCATATTCTTATGAATTACAAACTGTAGTACACAATATTAGTGTTCTATAATAACTTTTCAGTTAATTTATTCATTTCCGTCACTTTATTTGAAAAATCTCCTTTAATTTTATTTCTAAATCCATTTAAATTTTTAGCCAAATCATCAATATCATTTGGAATTACATCTTCAAAAAACTGACGCAATCTTTTTGCTAAAGTTGGCGATTTCCCATTGGTTGAAATGGCTATCTTAATATTTCCCTTCGTAACTATTCCTCCCATATAAAAATCGCAATATGGAGGATTGTCAGCAACATTTATTAAAATATTTTGATTTTTACAATCTTTATAAACTTGAATATTTACATCAACTTTATCAGTTGTTGCAATAACCAAATGCTTTCCATTTAAAAAAGACACCTTATAACTATCTTCAACCAAATGAACTTTATGTCTTTTGGCTAATAAAACTAGTTCTGGTAAAAATGTTATTGAAACAATGGTAACCTTAGCATTTGGACTAGATTTTAATAAAAAAGTCAATTTTTCTAACCCAACATTTCCACCACCAATTATTAATACTTCTAATTGAGTAACTTTTAAAAAAATTGGATATAATTCATTTTGTTCCATCTTTTAGAAAAGATTATATAATGAATTATTTATAGCAATTTGCTCATAAAACGAACGTAACTTTGAACTTTCCGTAACTACTTCACCAATAACAATAATTGCAGGTGAACCTAATTTTTGTTGTTCTACTACTTCTAAAATTGAATCTATAGTACCTACGCCAATTTTTTCGCTTGATGTTGTACCATTCTGAATAATAGCAGTTGGTATGTTGCTTTTATTATATTTTTTAAAAACCGAAACAATTTCAGATAACTTACTCATTCCCATCAAGATTACAACAGTTGCAGTTGATTGCGCTGCTAAATGAACATCTTTTGATAATTTTCTTTCAGTTGTTGTACCTGTAATTACCCAAAAACTCTCAGAAATACCTCTTTTAGTTAATGGAATTCCTTGACTTGCAGGAACTGCCATTGATGATGAAATTCCTGAAACAACTTCAGTCACAATTCCAAAAGATTCAATATAATCTATCTCTTCTGCTCCTCGTCCAAAAATAAATGGATCGCCACCTTTTAACCGGACAGCATTCCCAAATTCAAAAGCATTTTTAACAATTAACTCATTTATTTCATCTTGAGTAAAACTGTGCATTCCTTTACGTTTTCCAACAAATATTCTTTTGGCGTTTTTCGGAACATATTCCAGTAATTTTCTATTTATCAACGCATCATACAACACAACATTTGCATTTTCCAACGCTTTTACACCTTTTATAGTTATTAAATCTGGGTCACCAGGTCCTGCTCCAACTAAAGTTACTTTTGGTTTTATATTAGGCTTCATCAGATCCGTTTTTAATTCTATATTCCGTTGCTTTTGCGTAAAACAATTGTGCATCTGCTACATACTTTTCTGCAAATTGTTTTGTTGGCTCATTTTTTTGAATTTGATATACAAACTCTGAAAATACCGTTGGCAATTGAATTTTATCATCAAAAACAGTTTCAAATAGTGTAATAATATTTGCTTGTGTATTGGTACTTTCTCCTTCACTTAACAACAATGCTTTTGCTGTATTTACCAAACTTGTATACGCATAATAAATACCATCTGAATATTGATGTAACTTTAAAGCTTCAGAAGCATTTTCAATTTTTTCTTCACTTTCAAATAATAATGTTGCTACTAAATCTATTACAACACCAGCACATTCTCCAACTCCAACTGCCATTTCATATTGTTCTTCTGAACCCCAATCAATAAAATCACTTGGGACTAAATTAGAAGTATCTGATAATGGTTTTAAAAAATCATAAAAATATTTTTCACCTTGTCTATCAAAATAATTTAGAAATAATTCTCCTGACGTTACATTTGAATCAAAATCATTTAAAATCAATCTTAATGCTTCTGACCCCCTTTTACTCGGTATTTTAATAACTTTTTTAGAAACTCTACCTTCTCCATTTCCTAAAACGCCTCCACCTAACAAGACTTGTAGGGCTGGAGCAACTAAATTACCCGATTTAACAGTCATTCCTTGAAAACCAATATGAGCCATAGAATGTTGTCCGCAAGAATTCATACAGCCACTAATTTTTATAGTAATTTCCTTATTATTTGCGTACTGAGGAAATTCAGATTTTAAAACCCGTTCTAATTCAGCGGTAACTCCAGTGCTACTTGCAATTCCTAAATTACAGGTATCAGTTCCTGGACAAGAAGTAATATCTAACGTACTATTGTAACCAGTTTCAGCAAAACCTAATTTCTTTAGTTCAACGTAAAAGAATGGTAATAAAGCTTCTTTTACATGGCGAATTAAAATATTTTGACGAAGCGATAAACGCATGTCATTTCCAGCATATTTTTTTACCAAATCTGCTAATAAACGTGCTTTATCCGTATAAAAATCTCCTAAATGCACTTTTATACCAATAGCAAATAATCCTTCTTGTTTTTGTGGAATTACATTGGAAGTTTTCCAATCTTCATATTCTTTTGCATTTTCAATAGCTACTGAAGGAATTTCAATTTTAGGGATATCTATTGAGGTATCAAATTTAGAAGTGTCTATTTTATATGTAGAAACTGACAAGGCTTTTTGCTCCTCTTCAACCAATTTTACAAAAGCATCAAACCCAATTTCTTTTACTAAAAATTTTAATCGTGCTCTTGCTCTTTTTGCTCTTTCACCGTGTCTATCAAAAACACGTAAAACTGCTTCAGTAATTGGAATAATTCTATGTGCTGAAATAAATTCGAACAATGTATCTGCCAATCGCGCTTGTGAACCTAAACCTCCACCCAACATTACTTTAAAACCTATTTCACCGTTTTTAATTTTAGCAATAAAACCTAAATCGTGCATAAAACTTAAAGCGGTGTCTTCATCGGTTCCTGAGAAAGAAATTTTAAACTTTCTACCCATTTCTTGACAAATAGGGTTTCGTAAAAAGAATTCAAAAACAGCATGAGCATATGGTGAAACATCAAATGGTTCGTTTACATCTATTCCCGCAGTTTCTGAAGCTGTCACATTTCTAACAGTATTTCCACAAGCTTCACGCAATGTAATATCATCTTTTTCTAACTCCGCCCAAAGTTCTGGAGTTCTATCTAAACTTACATGGTGAATTTGAATATCTTGGCGCGTAGTTATGTGTAATCTACCTCTAGAATATTCATCAGAAACATTGGCTATTCTATGTAATTGCTCACTGGTAATTCTACCATAAGGTAATTTAATTCGAATCATTTGTACGCCGAACTGACGTTGTCCGTATACTCCACGCGCTAAACGTAAACTTCTAAAACGTTCCTCGTCAATTTTGCCTTCGTAATAAAGTGCAATCTTTTTTTCTAGGTCAATAATATCCCTTTCGACGATCGGATTTTCGATCTCGGTTCTGAAACTTTGCATTAATTTTGATTTTTTTAAGTTAGTGTAAAAATCTCCTGCCTCAATCTTTTGATTGAAGTAAAATAATATGTATGTTTTTTGTTTTTAGAACTTTACTTATTCTATAAATCCTGCTCCAGCTGTATTATTAGTTTGTGGATCTATTAAAATAAACGCTCCATTTGTTCTATGTTCTTTAAATGAATCGAAAAATATTGGTTTGTTTAATTGAAATGAAACGGATGCAATATCGTTCATTCCTAAGCTTGAAATATCTGATTTAATTCCAGAAAAATCTGTTTCAATTTTATGATTTATGGTACTTACTTTTGCTAAAACTTTATTAACTCCGTGTTGCAATACATATTTAGAACCCACAGTTAAATTTTTTGCATCCATCCAAGATATTGTTGCCATAAATTGCTTTTGAACTTTTGGCAGTTCATCCACTTTTACAATCATATCTCCTCTACTTACATTTACATTATCTTCCAATGTAATTGTACAAGACGATCTTCTAGCTGCAGTTTCAAACTTTTTATCGTAAAAATAAATTTCTTTTACTATACTTTTAGTCTCAGAAGGCAACACAATTACTTCATCTCCAACTTTAATTTCGCCGCCATAAACTTTTCCTGCGTACCCTCTAAAATCGTGATATTCTTCAGTTTTAGGGCGAATTACATATTGAACAGGAAAACGAACTCTTCCTCTATTATAAATATCTTTTGTATCTAATTTTTCTAAATGCTCTAATAAAGTTTGACCCTTAAACCAATACATTGAATTAGATTTTTCAACTACATTATCACCCTTTAATGCGCTTACTGGAATAAAGGTTATGTTTTGATCTTCGTAGTCACTTTTATCAACTAATTTTTGAAAATCAGCTTTAATTTCATTGTACCTTTCTTCAGAAAAATCAACTAAATCCATTTTATTTACTGCCACAATAACATCTTTAATTCTCAATAAATTATTAATGAAAAAGTGGCGAAATGTTTGTTCAATTACACCGTGACGTGCATCAATTAATATGATTGCTGCTTGTGAAGTAGAAGCGCCAGTAACCATGTTTCTAGTATATTCCACGTGACCTGGAGTATCTGCAATGATGTAACTTTTTGTTTTTGTTGAAAAATATATATGAGCAACATCAATTGTAATTCCTTGTTCACGCTCAGCAACTAAACCATCAGTAGCTAAAGAAAAATCTAAATAATCATATCCTTTTTGTTTACTACTGCGCTCAATAGCTTCTAATTTATCATCTGTTAATGATTTTGTATCATACAATAATCTTCCAATTAAAGTACTTTTTCCGTCATCCACACTTCCTGCTGTTGCTATTTTTAAAACTTCCATTTCGGTTGTTTGTTTTTTTTATTATTAATTTAATGAAAAACACTTCGACAAGCTCAGTGTGACATTATTTATTGTTAATTTTTAATTATCAATTTCCTAAAAATATCCTTGTTGCTTGCGTTTTTCCATGGCTGCTTCTGAACGTTTATCATCAATTCTAGCGCCTCTTTCTGAAATACTTGAATCTCTAATTTCAGCAACTACCTGACTAATTGTTGTTGCATAAGAATCTACAGCTGCAGTACAACTCATATCTCCTACAGTTCTAAAACGAACCATACGTTCTTCAACTTGTTCCTCTTCATCTTTATAAACGTGTTCTGAAGCTGACCAAATAAGTCCATCTCTCATAAATATATTGCGCTTATGTGCAAAATATATGGAAGGAATTTCTAGATTTTCATTCTCAATATACGTCCAAACATCTAACTCTGTCCAGTTTGAAATTGGGAAAACACGTACATTTTGTCCTAATTCAATTTGACCGTTTAACATATCGAACAATTCTGGACGTTGATTTTTTTCATCCCATTGACCAAAATCATCACGTACTGAAAAAATTCGTTCTTTTGCTCTCGCCTTTTCTTCATCTCTTCGCGCACCACCAATACAAGCATCAAATTTAAATTCTTCTATAGCATCTAATAAAGTGGTAGTTTGCAACATATTTCTACTAGAATATCTTCCAGACTCTTCTTTTACTTTTCCTTGATCTATAGAATCTTGAACGTTTCTCACTATTAATTCAACACCTAATTCTTCAACCAATCTATCTCTAAATTCAATAGTTTCAGGAAAATTATGTCCTGTATCTATATGCATTAATGGAAAAGGAATTTTAGCTGGGAAGAATGCTTTTTGTGCCAATCTCACCAAAGTAATTGAATCTTTTCCTCCTGAAAATAACAATACTGGCTTTTCAAATTGCGCAGCCACCTCTCTAAAAATATAAATTGCTTCGTTTTCAAGTGCGTTAATATGTAACTTCTCTGTCATTATCTTTATTTTATGAATGCAATCCGCATTCTCTATTTTCTAAAACTTTTGTTGGATCAAAATATTTAAACTCGTTTGGTAAGTTATTTTCTATCAAATACTGATCTAATTGTTCATCTGTCCAATTGTAAAAAGGACTCACTTTTAAAACACCGTCTTTACTAACAGAAACAATATCTATACTACTTCTAAATGCAGTTTGACCATTTCTTAAATTAGTAAACCAAACATCTGGTTTATGTTCTGCCATGGCTCTATTAAAAGGTTCTAATTTTACTTGCTCAGTAAAAACTTTGTGTAAAGGATCTTCAATTTGAGGCATTCCAATAGTAGCATCTCTGTGAGCAGCCGTTTGTTGAGGAACATATAAATGAACGTTCAATTTTAACGTTTCTATCAATTCATTGGCATGTTTATATGTTTGCGGTGTATTATAACCGGTATCGCACCAAATAACTTTTAAATTTGGATCAACTTGCTTACAAGCATGTAATATAACTACTTCATAAGGTCTAAAATTAGTTGTAACCAAAGGATTCTTAGCCACACCTAATGCCCATGAAATTATTTCAGCCGGTGATTTACCATGTAAATCTTTGTTAATATGTTCAATGTTTAAATTTATCATTATTTTCTCCATTTTATAATATTCCAAACACGCTCATGTCCATAGTATAGTAACATTTTTGTAATAACTTCAATTGAACCAATAGAAATAGCCATTTTTAATTCCCCTGTTATAAACCACGAAATAACCATGGTGTCTATAGTTCCTATAATTCTCCAACTAATAGCTTTTACAATACTACGAATTGGTTTTTCTGAAGCCTTATCCTTTTCATAAGTGCTTATTTCCTTGTTTTTCTTATTTGATGCAAAAACTTGTTCTACTATCATAATCTTTTAAATTATATATACTTTGAAGTTGCAAACATAAGACTTTTTTTATTAGTCTACTAATTTGGTAGACTTTAAGGTCAGTGTATTTCAAAGATTTAACAAATTCTCAAAAATTATAACTGTTTTTTAACTATTTAACGCTTGGTTTATATCTTTAATTATATCATTTACATGTTCCAAACCAACAGAAACACGAACTAACCCAGGAAATATGCCAGCCGACAATTGTTCTTCAGGTGTTAATTTGCTATGAGTTGTAGATGCTGGGTGTGTAACTATAGTTCTAGTATCACCCAAATTTGCAGATAATGAACACATTTTTATGGAATTTAAAAATTTTCTTCCCGCTTCAATTCCTCCTTTTATGTCAATTGCAATTATATTTCCTCCTAATTTCATTTGCTTTTTAGCAATTTCATATTGAGGATGCGATTTTAAGAATGGATATTTTACTGTAGTTACTTTTACATGATTTTCTAAAAATTCAGCAATTTTTAACGCATTTTCACAATGTTTATCAACTCTAACTGCTAAGGTTTCCAAACTTTTACTCAAAATCCAAGCATTAAATGGCGACATTGCTGGACCTGTATTTCTTGAAAATAAATAAATTTCACGAACTAAATCGTAACTTCCAACTACAACACCTCCCAAAACTCTTCCTTGTCCGTCCATTAACTTTGTAGCCGAATGCACCACTAAATCTGCTCCAAATTTTATAGGTTGTTGAATATAAGGTGTTGCAAAACAGTTGTCTATTATTAATAATAAATTGTGTTTTTTGGCAATTTTACCTAACAACTCCAAATCAATAATATCAACACCAGGATTTGTAGGGGATTCTGCATATAAAATTCTTGAATTAGGTTGAATATATTGTTCAATCTCCTCTGGTTTATTAATATCAAAATAAGAAGTTTCAATTCCCCATTTTGGAAAATATTTTGTAAACAATGTGTGTGTTGAACCAAAAACCGAACGCGCAGAAACAATGTGATCTCCACTACTTAATAAAGCTGCAAAGGTTGAATAAATGGCCGCCATTCCTGTTGCAAAAGCATAACCATCTTCTGCCCCTTCCATTTTTATCACTTTTTCTACAAATTCAGTAGTATTCGGATTGCTAAAACGAGAATAAATATTTCTATCTATTTCTTCTGAAAAAGAAGCTCTCATATCTTCTGCATCATCAAAAACAAAACTAGATGTAATGTACATTGGCGTTGTATGCTCCTGAAATTGAGACCGTTCCAATTGCAATCTAATTGCTTCTGTTTCAAAATTTTTATCATTCATCCTTTTTAGTATTTCCCTTATTTATAAAATATATTGACAGATTCTGAAACAAGTTCAGAATGACGGTTCTAATCTATTGAAATTAATTTTTTTCAGCTAATCTTAAAACATCTCCAAAAACGCCACGGGCAGTTACCGCTGCTCCAGCTCCAGCTCCTTGAATTACAATCGGTTTTTCGCCGTATGATTCTGTAAATACTTCAAAAATTGCATCGGCTCCTTGAATTTGACCCAAAGCACTATTTGCTGGAACAGAAATTAATTTCACCTCTAGAATTCCTTTATCTTCTTGTAAATTACCCGATAAATCACCAATATATCTTAATACATGGTTTTCTTGTTGCGAATCCTTTTTAGTTTGGTAATACACATTCATTTCATCTAACTTCCCTAAAAATTCTTTTTCAGAACCATCTCTTAAATCCTCGGGAATTAAATTTTCAATAATTACATCATCAAATTCATTTTGTAAATCTAATTCTCGCGCTAAAATTAATAATTTTCTACCAACATCATTTCCGCATAAATCCTCTCTTGGATCTGGTTCTGTATATCCATTTTTTATAGCTTCTCCCAAAACTTCACTAAACGGTCTGTTTTGAACTGAAAAATTATTAAATAAATAACTTAACGAACCAGAAAAAACACCTCTAATTCTTGTTATATTTTCACCTGAATCATGTAATAATTTAATGGTATCTATTAATGGTAATCCCGCTCCAACATTGGTTTCGTACAAATACGCTTTTTTAAATTCTTTTAATTTCGCACGCAGTTCCTTGTAAAAGGAATAACTTAATGTATTGGCAATTTTGTTTGAAGAAATTAAATCGAAACCATTTTCGACCAAATTTATATAGTTTTTCACAAATTCACTATTCGCAGTATTATCAATAGCAATCAAATTTTCTAAATGATTTTTCTCAGCAAAATCAATAATATTTTGAACATCATTTTCTACCGAACAACTTTCTAAATCAGCAGCCCAACTTTCACTAACGCCATTTTTATTCAATAATACTTTTGATGAATTAGCAACCGCAAAAATATTTAAGTTGATATTTTTTCTGTTGATGATATTTTCTTTACTTTTTAAAATTTGATTAATCAGTGTTCCTCCAACCAATCCTTTTCCAAAAACGGCAATGTTTATATTTTTTGAAACTCCAAAAATTTCACCGTGAATTACATTTACCGCTTTATTTAAATCCGATTTTTTCACCACCAAACAAACATTTTCTCCAGTAACCGTATTGTTAATTAAAATTGGCGTGATATGGTTTTTTATTAAAGCACTGTAAGGCTGATTAAAAGAGTACAAACTTTGCCCGATGATTGAAATTACCGAAACTTTTTCAGTGACATAAATCTGACTTACATCTTTACTTTGAAACTCACTACTAAACTCATTTTCTAGTACCGTTTTTGCTTTGTAGCCATTTTTAGCATCCACTACAAAACCAATTCCACGCTCCGATGAACCTTGCGAAATAATACTAATACTAATATTTTCTCTTCCTAAAGCACTAAAAATTCTTCCATCTACACCAACTTTTCCCAATAAACCTCTACCAATTAAATTTACCAAAGCAACATCCTCTTGAACTGATAAAGATTTAATTCCACCTTGTTCAGATTCTGAGCCAATCAAAGTTCCTAGATTTTCAGGATCAAACGTATTTAAAATTCTTAAAGGAATATTTTTTTCAATTAAAGGAATAATAGTTTTTGCATGTAAAATATTTGCTCCAAAATTGGCCATTTCATTGGCTTCCTGATACGAAAGTTTTTCTATCTTTTTTGAATTTTCAACCAAATCTGGATTTGCTGTATAAATTCCACTTACGTGTGTATAATTTTGAAATTCTTCAGCATTTAAAAAATTGGCAATTAATGAAGCCGTATAATTACTACCGTTTCTACCCAAAGTAGTTGTTTCTCCATTTAAATTTGAAGCAATAAAACCTGTAATTATTTGAGTTACATTACCATTATTCTTTCTGTAATGTTCAATTACATTTTCTTCTGAAACACTTTCAAAAGGCAATGCTTTTCCAAACTGATTGTTTGTTTTTATTAAAGTTCTAGAATCTACAAAATTAGCTTTCACACGTAGTTTATTCAACAAATGTGTGATAGTTTTTGCTGATAAAATTTCACCTTGCGCCAACACCTGGTCTTTCACTTTTGGAGTGTAATCTCCTAACAAATTTACACCTCTAAAAATTTCATCTAACAATTTAAATTCTACAGCTAAATCCACCGAATTATCAATTTCTAATTGATAGTTTTTCAATCTTTCAAATTCATCAGCATATGGTAAATTATTTTTAGCTTTTTCTAAAATAGATTCCAAAGAATCCGTAGTGTTTCCTCTAGCTGAAACAACCACCGTTATTTTTTCTCCATTTTTAATTTTATTAGCAATAATTTGTAATGTACTGTCTATTCCAATTCCGTTTGCTAAGGATTTACCTCCAAATTTTACTACTTTCATTTTATTTTTTTTAGAACTTTGATTAAATATTGGCTCTATAATTTTACCTAATTGTTGGTATTCCATTAAAAAAGCATCGTGCCCGTGTACCGAATTTATTTCGTTATAGGTAACTTTTGGGTTTGTTAATGCTAAATGTTTGTGCGTTTCTCTATTTTCTTCCACAGTAAAAAACAAATCAGAATCTACTCCAATTATATGAATACTTGCTTTTATTGAATCTAAAATAGTTTCTTCTCTACCTTTTGTAACATCAATAGTTTTTAATAATTGATTCATTAATTTATATGCAGAAAGCTGAAAACGTTCTTGTAATTTTTTGCCATGATGCAACAGCCAACTTTCTACATTAAAAATTTCTAACTCTTCATTTTTTGATCGCTGAAAACGTTCTTTAAATGATTCTGGAGTACGATAACACAACATTGCGTGCATACGTGCATCGTGAACTGGATTGCAAGAATTTGATAAAAACTGTTCCTGAATTTGGCAATTTGCAATTAACCAATCGGTAGATTTCCAATCGGTTGCAATGGTTATTAAATTTTTTGTGATGGTTGGATTTAATACTGCCATTTCCCAAGCAATTCCACCACCTAATGAACCTCCAATTAGTGCAAAAAGTTCATTTAATTTTAATTCTTGCAAACCAATTAAAAAGATATTAGCAATATCACGCGCAACAAAATCCTTATAATTTTCAATTACAAAACCATCAAATCCGTTGCCCGGAATATTGAATGATAAAATGGTATATTGATTAGTGTCAATTACTTTATTTTCACCAACCAAATCACTCCACCAGCCATTTTCACCAGCTACATCACTATTTCCAGTTAATGCGTGATTTACTAAAACTACAGGCGCAGTATATAAATCTTGACCAAATAATTGATATGAAAGATTTATATTCTGCCCCACAGTTCCCTTTTCAGGAATGAAATTGGTAATTTTAATATGTTTAAGTTGACTCATTAAATTATATTATAAATTGATCAAAATCAAAAATGACTTTGTGTTCCTTAAAAAAATAATGTTATGAGAAAATGCAGCAATTACTAGAAGTAATTCTTTTGAGTTATCTATCCATATTGGGTAGAATTTAGCACCTTCTTTAAAAATAAAGGGTTGCTAAGGCTTCAATGGGTCTATTCCCTCTGCCTTTCTTGATAACAATAGTCAATAAGTTTATGAACTAAGCGACAAATTAACGCATTAATTTTTTCTCACACAAAACATTTCAGTAAAAACTAAATCTTTTTAAAGGCTGCTTCTAAATCTTGTTTTAAATCTTCTATGTCTTCCAAACCAACAGATAACCTAATTAAATCCTGAGTTACTCCAGCCCCAGCTTGTTGCTCAACAGTTAATTGTTGATGTGTTGTACTTGCTGGGTGAATTATCAATGATTTTGTATCACCAATATTTGCCAATAACGAAAATAGCTGAGTTGCATCCGTTACTTTTTTAGCAGCTTCAAAACCCCCTTTTACTCCAAAAGTAACCAAACCACTCTGTCCTTTTGATAAATATTTTTTAGCTAACGTATGGTATTTGCTACTTTCTAAACCAGGATAATTTACCCAAGCAACTTCTTCTCTACTTTCTAACCATTTCGCCAATTCCAGCGCATTTGCGCTGTGTTGTTTTATACGAACTGGCAAAGTTTCTAATCCTTGTATAATTTGAAAAGCGTTAAACGGACTTAAAGCACCACCAAAATCACGTAATCCTTCTAAA
>Ga0102810_1000321_pt1 | contig 17029 bp, 17 predicted proteins | sample ColrivemetaGS573_FD_84506 | JGI IMG/M metagenome (GOLD analysis project Ga0102810, IMG submission 84506) | Estuarine microbial communities from the Columbia River estuary - Ebb tide ETM metaG S.573 | ecosystem: Environmental > Aquatic > Marine > Intertidal zone > Estuary | place: USA: Columbia...
AGAGGTAGCAGATGAGGATGTATTGGTAGATCGGGCAAACCTTTTAACACTTTCTATTCCTGAAATGACAGTTTTAGTAGGTGGATTGCGTGTATTAGGAGCAAATTATGATGGATCTGATTATGGTGTATTTACTGATAATATTGGAAGTCTTACTAATGATTTCTTTATAAATATTCTTGATTTTACATATACTTGGAGTGCCACTTCAGAGGACGATACACTTTTTGAAGGGCGTGACCGTAGAACTGGTGAAGTTAAATTTAAAGGCACGCGGGCAGATTTAATTTTTGGTTCAAATACAGAACTTAGGGCTGTATGTGAAGTCTATGGCGCTAATGATGGTAAACAAAGATTTGTAAACGATTTTGTTGCTGCTTGGAATAAAGTGATGAATTTAGATCGTTTTGATTTAAAATAGACGTTAATAGAATTAAAAGCAAAGGGAGTGAGTCATTTATACTCATTCCTTTTTTAATTTAAAAAGAACTACAATGACAGATATTGATTTACTTTTTGAGGCAATTAGAACTAGAGATCAAAATCAACTCGAAACAGTGATTAGCAATAATCCTAAATTAGTTGATGCTAAAGACCCTAGAGGTTTTACACCATTGATTTTTGCAACTTATTTTGATAATGAGGAGGCATCAAAATTATTAATTGATAATAATGCTAATATTGATACAAAGGATAATTCAGGAAATACAGCTTTAATTGGTGTTTGTTTTAAAGGCAATGAAAAGTTAGCTAAACGTTTAATAGACAACGGCTCAAATATTAACGCACAAAATAATATGGGCACCACACCTTTAATTTTTGCGACGATGTATAATAAGGAATCTATTATTAAACTCCTCTTGGATAAAGACGCCAATAAAGCAATTAAGGACAATAATGGTAAAACTGCTTATATGCATGCTTTAGAAAAAGGATTTAATAATTTGTTTGCATTATTGAAATAGAGAGATAAAAAAAACCACTTCATTTGAAGTGGTTTTTTTATCTTTATTAATGTTAGTTAACGTGCTTTTCTAAAAATTCTGCAACCCCTTCATGTGTTGCTTCCATTCCAGATTTCCCTTTGTTCCAGTTTGCGGGACAAACTTCTCCGTTTTCTTCTACAAATTGCAAAGCATCTACCATACGTAATGCTTCATCGACATTTCTACCAAGGGGTAAATCATTTACTAATTGATGACGAACAATTCCTTCCTTATCAATTAAAAATAAACCACGATATGCAACTAATTCTCCAGTTGTTTGAAGCATATCATTTTCATCATAAAAATAATCACCAGCAAGAACATCATAGTTTTTAGAGATCGTCTTATTCGTATCGGCAACCAAAGGATATGTGATGCCCTTAATCCCCCCATTATTTTTCTCTAGTTGTAACCATCCAAAGTGAGATTGCTCAGTATCGGTCGATACTGCAATAACTTCTGTATTTTTTGATTTGAATGCTTCTAGTTTTTCTTGAAATGCATGCAATTCAGTTGGACATACAAATGTAAAATCTTTTGGATAAAAGAATAATACAACATGCTTCTCTCCAATAAACTGATCTAATGAAAAATCTGAAACAAACTCGCAACCATTAACTACAGCTTGAGCGTTGAATTGAGGTGCTTTTTTACCTACTAATACTGCCATTTTTATATTTATTTAATCGTTAAATTTAAATTTGGCTGCAAATATATATATTGCCCTAAGATTGGCAAAGAAGTATTGTTTTAAAAATTTATGCGGTAATAGTTTAATCTAATTTTCCGTTTAATTGTTTGATTTTAATTTTAAACCCAGCAAAAATTAACGTCATAAAAGGACTTATAATACTAAAGAAGGCATAAGGGATATATGCTGTGGCACCTGCATAGCCAAATAAGACTTTGGAATGGTATGCACCGCAAGTGTTCCATGGGACTAATACAGAAGTAACTGTACCAGAATCTTCTAATGTTCGACTTAAATTTTCTGGAGCAAGACCTTTATCTTCGTAAGCTTTTTTGAACATTTTTCCCGGAACAACAAGCGCTAAATATTGGTCAGAAGCTGTAACGTTTAGCGCTAAACAACTTGCAACTGTACTAGCAAATAAACCAAAGGTTGTAGTAGCCATACTTAATAGTGAATTTGTTATTCTTGCTAATGCTCCAATAGCATCCATAACTCCTCCAAAAACCATAGCACAAATAATCAGCCATATGGTGCCTAGCATTCCTGCCATTCCCCCTGCTGTAAATAAATCGTTTAATTCTGCACTTGAAGTTTCAACAGCAGTATCCACTGTCAGAGCATTCATAATTCCTTTATATGCAGATTGAAATGTTAAGCTATCTGCTCCAGCAATATTAGCGACAATATCTGGCTGAGATATCAGTGCTGCTACACCACCAAATAGGGCTCCTAATAATAAAGCTATAAGTGGAGGTGTTTTTTTTACAATCATTACTATTACTGTCACTGGCACTAAAAATAACCAAGGACTAATATTGAAAGCCCCATTTATAGCGTCTAATTTATCTTGGATTTGTGGTGTTCCAGTAATATCCAAATTCAAACCAATAATTATAAAAATTATCAAAGTAATTACTATCGTTGGTATTGTTGTTAACGACATGTATTTGATATGATCAAATAATTCGCCACCAGCCATTGCAGGAGCGAGGTTTGTAGTATCACTTAAAGGAGACATTTTATCACCAAAATAAGCTCCTGATAATACAGCGCCAGCGGTCATTCCTAGAGATATTCCTAAAGTTTCTCCAATTCCTACTAAGGCAATACCAACAGTTGCAGATGTTGTCCAGCTACTACCAGTTGCTATAGAAATGATAGCACAAATAATAACACATGCGGCTAAAAATATAGTTGGATTAAGAATTTGTAAGCCATAATAAATCATTGTTGGAATTACGCCACTAATCATCCAAGTACCTGCTAAAGCACCAACCATGAGAAGAATTAATAAAGCTCCTGTTGTAGATTTAACATTTTCAGCAACTTCATTAAGCATTTGTTTATAAGAAACTTTGTTGTAAAACCCAACAACAGCTGCTACCGCAGCTCCCATCAGAAGAATAAATTGATTACTTCCACTTAAAGCGTCATCTCCAAAAACAAATATATTATAAGCCAACATACCAACTAACGCAATTACAGGTATAAGAGCTTCCCAAATATTCAATTCTACATTTTCAACGATATGTTCGTCTTGAGGTACTCTTGGTTTGATATCTTGGCTTTTCATATATAATTTTTTTTGCTTTGTAATGTTACGATTTTGTAAAGCCATTTGCAAATTGAATTTGTTGCGTACATTTGCCAAACTAAAAAATGGACTCACTAACTCAAATCGTATTAGGTGCTGCTTGCGGAGAAGCTGCATTAGGAAAAAAAATAGGTAATAAGGCGCTGCTCTTTGGGGCAATTGGTGGGACAATTCCAGATTTAGATGTTTTTGTTGGTAGCTGGTTTTATGGTAATGAAATTGATGCTATGGCTTTTCATAGAGGTTTTATGCATTCAATTTTATTTGCTTTAATAGGAGCTTTTCTTTTTGGTTGGATTTTTCATTATCTTTATAATGGCCGATCTCGACAAAATTCTACAACACGAAAAGATTGGATTTGGTTATTCTTTTTAGCATTATTTACACACCCAATCTTAGATAGTTTCACACCCTATGGCACACAATTATTTGCGCCATTTAGTAATTATCGTGTAGCATTTAATAATATTTCAGTAGTTGACCCCTTGTATACACTTCCTTTTTTGACATGTTGTATCGTATTAATGTTTTATAAACGGAATGCTTTAAAACGGAAATTATGGTTAAAACTTGGTATTGGAATTAGTTCTAGCTACATGCTGTTAACCATGTTGAATAAATTTTATGTTGATTCTATTTTTGAAAATTCGATGAATGAACAAAGTATCGCTTTTTACAGATTTAGAACACAACCTACTATATTTAATAATATTTTATGGTATGGTGTAGCTGAGACTGAAACCGATTATTATTTAGGTTTTTTCTCTCATTTTGATAAAACAGCTCAAATAACAGATTGGAAAATTATTAATAAACAAAATCATTTACTACCAATGGATGATACTGATTTGGCTAAACTAGCCTGGTTCAGTGATGACTATTATACAAGTAGGACAACCGCTAATGAAAATGAATATAAGTACTGTGACCTGAGATATCCGTTACTAGATCCTGATGATGTTGAATCATCCTTATTTACTTTTAAAGTATTTAAAAACGGATTGCGCTGGGATATGAAGAATAGTGGTCCCGATTTTGATGATGATACCACATTATCTTCTTTATTTGAGCCAATGATAAAACGATTAAGGGGTAAATAGTTTACGCCAATTCTGGAATCTTTATTTCTAAAATATTGAGCTTAATCATACAGTCTTTCATCATAGTATAAGTGCGCTCAATGTCTGTGTCTAGTCCAATGGAGAATCTTATTAATCCATCAGTCAATCCCATTTCTTTTTGTTCATCTTCAGGTATTTCAGAAGAGGTTGAACTTCCTGGTGCAGAGAATAATGTTTTGTAAAACCCAAGACTTACAGCGAGGTAACCAAGGTTTTTTTCCTGCATCAATTCCATTAAGGCATTAGCTTTATCAATAGATCCAACATCGATAGTCAGCATACCACCAAAACCATATTTGTCAAACATCATTTTTTTAAATATTTCATGAGAAGGATGCGAAGCTAAGCCAGGATAAACGGTTTTTAAACCATCACATTCAAATTTTTCAGCAAGGTATGCTGCATTATAACTATGTTGCTGCATTCTAATATGTAATGTTCTTAGATTTTTCAGTACGGAAGCAGAGCGTAAGCTGTCCATTGTAGAGCCTAATAGCATGCATGCCCCGTCATTTACATTTCTTAAATTATCAATAAATTCTTGTGTACCACAAATAACACCTCCTACGGTATCTGATGAGCCGTTAATAAATTTTGTTAAACTATGAATTACAATATCTGCACCTAATTTTATTGGTGAAATGGATAAAGGTGAAAATGTATTATCTACAACTAATTGCAAATTATGTCTTTTGGCAATTTCAGCTAAACCTTTTATGTCTGCAACTTCAAGTAATGGGTTACTTACTGATTCACAATATAAAACTTTTGTATTTTTAGTTATAGCAGCTTCTACAATATCTAATTTTGTTATATCCACAAATGATGTTTCAATATTAAACCTTGGAGCGAAATTTTTTAAAAAAGCATAAGTTCCGCCATAAATTGTTCTACTAGAAACTACATGATCTCCAGCTTGACAAAGTTGCATAATAACTGGTGTTATTGCTCCCATTCCAGAAGCCGTAACAGTAGCTGTTTCCGTGCCTTCCATAGCAGCAAGAGCTTCTCCCAAATATAAATTTGAAGGCGTAGAGTGACGTGAGTACAAATAGCAACCATCGGCATTGCCCTCAAACGTGTCAAACATAGTTTTTGCGGATAAAAACGTATAAGTTGATGAATCAGAAATTGAAGGGTTAACACCTCCAAATTCTCCAAAATATTGTAAGTCTTGTATATTGTTTGCTGGTTTAAACGCCATTGGGTATAATTTTTTAGTTTATTATGGTGTAAAATTCGATTATATCAGATTAATAATCAATAGTAAATTATTTATTTAGAAAATAAAACTATAATAATGTATATTTGTAAAGAATGATTAATCAATCACTTTTTTAAACTTACGAATACTGAAAATTTTTCGACATGAAATTTGATATCATTGATAGAAAGCTACTTGAATTATTGCAAATTGATAGTAAGCAAACTAATAAAGAACTGTCTAGTAAACTTAACTTATCTATTACAGCGGTTTATGAACGCATAAAAAAATTAGAAAAGAATGGAGTTATTGCTAAATACGTTGCGCTAATTAACAAAGAAAAAATTGATAAAGCCTTCGTAGCGTTTTGTCACATTAAGCTAATGCAACATTCTCAAGAATTTGTTACTAAATTTGAAAAAGAAGTCATAAAAATAGAAGAAGTAGTTGAGTGCTATCATATTAGTGGTGATTATGATTATTTATTAAAGGTTCATGTCAAAGACATGGAAGCCTTCAGAGAGTTTATGGTAAAGAAATTAACTACAATTAGTCATATTGGGAGCACACATAGTATGTTCATGATTAATGAAGTGAAACATACAACAGCCATAAGTATATAGTCAATGAAAGGTTTTTTCTATAAGCGCATTGAATTTTTTATTATTTTCATTTGCGTTCCAATTAGTTTTGTTTTGAATTATCCTGCGACTATTAAATTGCTAATTGGGGCGACTGGATTTTTTTATATCATCTTTGTGTTGTTACACGTAGAAAAAAAGAAATTTAGTATTGCTCAAGGTTTGAACTGGAAAAAATTCTGGAAGCAAACCATGATTAAACTTTTTGGAATTATAGTCGTAACAACTGTTTATGTTTGGGTTTTTGATCATTCAAGTCTGTTTACCGTGTTCTACAACAAACCCATAATGTGGATTTCCATTCTTTTTATTTATAGTTTGTTCTCAGTATATCCGCAAGAGCTTATTTATAGAACTTTTTTTTTTCACAGATACGATACCATTTTTGAATCAAAAGGATTATTAATTTTTATAAATGCTATTGTGTTTTGTTTAGGGCATTTATTTTTTAAAAACACGTTAGTTTTAGTACTAACATTTTTAGGAGGAATTTTGTTTGCGCTAACGTTTAAAAAAACAAAATCAACACTCTTGGTGTCTATTGAACATGCAATTTATGGTTGTTGGTTATTCACCGTAGGTATGGGTAATATGCTTGGATTTCCTTCATAATGAAGGTGATCGCTTGGAAAAATTATTGGTGTATGGTTTTTGTATTGTTTTAAAAAGTAAGATAAATTGTTAATTATGGTTTGATGATTTATTTTAGTCACAATTAGTTTTCCTATTTTGTATTGATTATTTTCCATATTAGAAGTGCAATGGATTCCTGGTAATAAATAAACTTTTTTAATTAAATCAATGAGATAATGATTTTTACTAAACCAATTAAAATCTTACTTACATTATTTATATTTCTTAATTGTTATAATCTTTTATCGCAACAATCCACAGATAAAGAATATAGAAAGTTAGATTCATTAAATAGAGTTTTTAATAGAAATCCTGATAGTTTATTAGTTTATGGCCAGAAACTACTAGAGTATTCTGAAAAATATGATATTGAGCGTGGTAAGAAGAGTGCTTATAGGTCTTTAGGATTTGCAAATAGTAGGTTAAGAAATTATGCTGGAAGCATAGCAAATTACCATAAAGCCTTGGTCTTGGCAGTGAAAACTGGAGACAAGCGTTTGGAGCATGTTGTTTATAACGATCTTTCCATAAATTATAGAGTAACTAAATTTTATGACTCGTCTGTTTATTACAGTAAAAAGTTAATAAAATATTTTGAGGTATCTCAGTTGCAACCGCAACTAAGTATGGGTTATATGAATGCTGGGATTGCTTATTTTTCTAAACCAAATTTAGATAGTTCACAGTTTTATCTAGAGAAAGCCGCTAAGGGCTTTGATAGAAGGCAAAATATTCAGCAATTGGTGAATGTTCAAACGATGTTATCCGAAGTTCATTTTCAAAAAGAGGACTATGCAACTGCCTTAATATGGGCAGACTCGAGTAAAGCATTTATTGAAAGCGTAAAGCTTCAAAGAAACTATACACGAATTTATAATTTGTTAGGTAGAATTCATAAAAGCTTGGGAAATGAAGATGATTATAATTATTATTTGGATAAAGAAAGAGACGCTCAACCTAAAAGAATCGATTCACTCGAAGTAAGAAGTGATGCTGCTAACGAAAAATATAATAAGTCTGTTTATAAATACAAAAAAGAGGCAGAAGATGTTGTTATTGAAGACGTAGCTTTTTCTAAGAGTAATTTGTTTAGAATGATGTTTCTAGTTGTATTACTAGGGTTTATTAGTGCGTTTTTATTGTATAGAAACCGCAAAAACAAAAATGAACTTAAACGATTAAGAGATAAAATAGATGAGGCTCAAGCTAATCCGAAACGTAAGCCTAAAGACCCATTAGATTTAATACATCTTAAAAATAAATTGGTTATTGATGCTAATGAGTTACTTTATATAAAATCTGAAGGGCATTACTTAGAATTTTATGTTGAAGGTAAAACGAAACCAGAGTTAGACAGAAATACACTTACTGGAATTTTGGAAATACTTCCGTCTCATTTGTTTGTAAGAATTCATAAATCATATATCGTAAATATCGGCCACATCAAAATAATAAACTCTACAAAATTGATGCTTAAAAATGGCACCTGGATAAATCTTTCAAGAACCTACAAGCAGCAACTAAAGGATATGCTTAATATCCGCTAGTGGATATTTTAGGTCAGTCATGATATCCATGATGTCACTCATGACATTTTTGATGTATTTTATGACAAAATAGTGTTTTTCTGACTTTTTTTTTATTGATTTACACTGCTATTAATTAGTTCTTAGGGAGAACGAAAATTAGTGTCTAAGTCTATACTGTTTTAGTTAGTATTATAGCTTGGGCACTTTTTTTTATTTTAGCTACTCCAAGTTTATCGAATACACAAGGGCCTTATGGATTTAACTTGTTCCGTCAAGCTCAAAAGAGAGCAGATGGAGCTGCAGAGGTTCAAGATTACCTGCCTAAACTCAGACTTAAAGAAACTAAAATAGCTCTTTATTAAGCTATTTTTTTTTATTGCCTTACCATAAAACATTTGTATTTTTGTATTCGATTTTAACGAATAATAAAAAATCTTATGAATTCATATGATGTAGCAGTAATAGGTTCAGGTCCTGGAGGATATGTTGCAGCGATACGCTGTGCTCAATTAGGAATGAAAACTGCAATAATTGAAAAATATTCTACACTTGGAGGAACATGTTTAAATGTTGGTTGCATACCAAGTAAAGCACTTTTAGATTCTTCACATCACTATGAAGATGCCATTAAACATTTTGCAGATCACGGTATTGAAATTCCTGGAGATATAAAAATTAATTTAGAACAAATGATTGCTAGAAAGCAATCTGTTGTTGATCAAACAACAAGTGGGATTGATTTTTTAATGAAGAAAAATGAGATTGATGTATATGAAGGATTAGGAAGTTTTAAAGATGCTACGCATATTAGTATTACAGGAAATGAGACGATCGAAATTGAAGCAAAGCATACAATTATTGCAACAGGGAGTAAACCATCTTCACTGCCATTTATAAATGTAGATAAGGAACGTATTATTACATCAACTGAAGCTTTGAAGCTTAAAGAAATTCCTAAGCACATGATTGTTATTGGTGGAGGAGTTATTGGCTTGGAGCTTGGTCAAGTTTACAAACGTTTGGGTTCTGAAGTTTCTATTGTAGAATACATGGATCGTATTATTCCAACAATGGATTCAGGCCTTTCAAGAGAATTAAATAAGGTTTTTAAGAAAGCTAAGTTTAAGATGAATGTGTCGCACAAGGTAAAATCTGTTGAGCGTGTTGGCGATGAGGTTATCGTAAAAGCAGATAATAAAAAAGGAGAAGAAGTAGAATTTAGAGGTGATTATTGTTTAGTATCTGTTGGTCGCAGCCCTTATACATCTGGGCTTAATACAGAAGCTGCTGGTGTGAAGTTAGATGAAAGAGGCAGAGTAGAGGTCAATGGAAGCCTACAAACGAGTGCTTCTAATATATATGCTGTTGGAGATGTTGTTAAAGGCGCAATGCTTGCACATAAAGCGTCTGAAGAAGGTGTTTTGGTTGCTGAAACAATTGCGGGACAAAAACCACATATAAACTATAACTTAATTCCTGGAGTTGTTTATACATGGCCGGAAGTAGCGGCTGTTGGTAAAACTGAAGAAGAATTAAAGGAAGCAGGTGTAGCATACAAAACGGGACAATTCCCAATGCGTGCTTTGGGTAGAAGTAGAGCAAGTATGGATCTTGATGGATTTGTTAAAGTTCTCGCTGATGCAACTACTGATGAAATTCTAGGAGTACATATGATTGGAGCTCGTGCTGCAGATATGATTGCTGAAGCTGTTGTGGCTATGGAGTACAGAGCATCTGCTGAAGATGTCTCGCGTATGTCTCATGCACATCCAACATTTACAGAAGCTATTAAAGAAGCAGCCTTAGCTGCAACGGACGATATTGCTTTACATGTTTAGAAATTTATCTTATTTATAGAATTAAAAGCAACCTTTTTAGGTTGCTTTTTTTTAATTTGCTGCTTATGTCGTGCATTTAAAATTATTTAGTAAAAATAAATAAAGCATATGGCTTTATTTTTTATTGAGTTTAATACCAACGAATATTCCATAAATAAAGAGTGACTTAACAAACAATTTAAATAATTATTATGGAATTATTCGGGTTTTATCGCAAAGTCAGCATCTATTCAGTTTTCTTTTGTTATGGCATCTATGCGTATTGTGTTCTCTTGATCGTTAAGACCTTGTCACGCCATTATAAGACCATGATGTGACCAACCTTTTTAAATCTTAATTGTAAGTTTGTATCTGAGTTATTGAATTAACTAAAAATAAAGGATTAATAATATAAGTTTCGTTAAAAAATACTTTTATTATTTTACCAATAATAAGTTATAATAACAAGTAAAAATAATAAATGTGACCATTCAATTAATCCTGTGTCTTAATAACAAATATACCCGAATAACGCATTGAAAGTAGATCAAAATTTAAAAAATTTATCTGATGAAGATCTAGTAAAAGGCATCGTCGAAAAAAATGACACGCTGCTTTTCGGGATTTTGTATGATCGATTTGATAAGTTGGTTTATAATAAATGTAGAGGTTTTTCAAGAAGTGATGATGAGGCCGAAGACCTTACTCAAGATATCTTTTTAAAACTTTTTGTAAAGTTAAACTCGTTTAAAGGGAAGTCTAAATTTTCAACATGGTTATATGAATTTACATATAATCAATGTGTAAATTATGTAAATAGAAGTACTGCAAAAAAGATTGAAAAACAATCGGTTGATACCGATAACTTAAAAGATGACTACTATGATTCTGATGACAACGATGATAGTATTCGTAACTTAAAAGTTGAAAAACTGAAGGAAGCATTAGAAAAAATTTCTCCAGAGGAGAAAATGATTCTTTTGCTTAAATATCAAGATTCTTTAAGTATTAAAGACTTAACAGGAGTTTTAGATATAGGTGAGAGTGCCGTAAAAATGAGACTAAAACGAGCTAAAGACAAGCTAGTTAACGTATATAATAATGACCACTATGGAGAATAATCCATTTAAACATATTAACCAACCCTTAAAGGACGTTCCCACAGAACTTAAATCAAAAGTGATGAAGGATATTGCTGCGGCAAAGCTTTTAATGGAATTGGCTAGTTTATTTTCTTTAAATGTTGGCAGCGTCATTGAAAGAACAATTAAAGAGCGAAATAAATAAAGAGTAACATCTATTTAGTATTATGGAAACCTTAACGAATTATAAAGATTTAGCTATAGAGAATTTTTCAACCGTAGGAATTAATATTGTGAAAGCATTATTAGTTCTTCTTTTTGGATGGTTTTTTATAAAATTAGTATTGATGATTTTAAAGAAAACCTTAAAGTTAATTAAGCTTGAAGAACTTAATAAAAAACTTAATGATATTGAGATATTTGAAGGTAAAAAACTCAATATTAATCTTATTCAGGTACTTTTAAAGTTTGTTAAATGGGCTTTGTTACTTGTTTTAATAATTATTGTTTCAGAAATGATGGGTTTAACCATTATTTCAGAAGAAATTGGCAATCTCATTAGTTATCTGCCCCAATTATTGAGTGCTGCTGCAATTTTTGTGATAGGGTTGTTTATCGCTAATTTTGTTAAAAAAGCAATTCACACCTTTTTTAAATCTTTTGAATTATCAGGTGGAAAAGTTATGAGTCAGATAGTGTTTTTTATTCTTCTTTCAATAATATCAATAACGGCATTAAATCAAGCAGGAGTTAATACAGATATTATAACTAATAATATGACGCTTATTTTTGGTGCGTTTTTAGGGGCTTTTGCGCTTGCCTTAGGATTAGGCTCAAAAGATGTAATTTCAGACTTATTGAAAACATATTACACAAGAAGAACCTATGAAATTGGAATGAAAATTAAATTTAAAAGCATAGAAGGAGAAATTATTGCAATCGGAGACCTTTCAATGACGCTAAAAACATTAAGCGGAACATTAATTGTTCCAATTAAAGAAATTGTAGAAAATCAAATTGAAGTCCAAGGTTAAAACTTATGAAGTTATTGTTAGGGAAGGCCCTTTTAATTTAAGGAAAATACAATTGCCCTTTTCATTTATATGGAAGGGGTTTTCTTTATATTAAATGCTACTGTCACCGTTATAAAGAATATTCCACAATCAAATAAAATGATGCGATTAACAGACTATACTGGTTTTCTCGTTTTAGTGTTTTGTTTTTTAGGTTCTATTATTGTTATGATAATAACATGTCATCAGGTATGATGGCAGGAGGTCTTAAAGTTTTACTTTTAAAAATACTTTCTGGGATTTCAACTTTTATGGTTTCAAGAATGAGATTATTAATTTTAAAAGGTATGCACAAAGCACATGTTTCTAATAATCTAATAAAAAGAACCTGTAATTTTGAAATTACAGGTTCTTTTTAATTTTAGTTACGTATTAGTTTTTTAACACTTGTTTCTTTGCCAGAAGTCATTTTAACCAAGTATATGCCTTTATTGATATTAGATATATCAACGTAATTATTGCTACTGTTTATTGTTTTAGACGTTACTAATTTCCCAAGTATGTCATAAATTTTAATATCTAAGGTTCGGTCTGTGTTAAAATAAATAGTATTTGTTTTTGCTGGGTTTGGAAATAATTTCAATTGCTTTAAAGTTTCATCAGCAACACTTAGTGATGGGTAGCAAGTCCAAGATAAATCATCTATTGTAACACGATCTCCTGAAGATGTATTTTTAGAAATAAGAATTTGCATATTTCCATTAAAATTAATATCAGAGATTGTTGTGGTTTGAACATCAGCCCCGTAAGGAATTGTACCTACAAAAACTTCATTTACAGAAACATCTAAAGTACCAGTGCCTCCAGAAAAAGCTCTTTGGGTGGAAACTGTTATACTACCAACACCATTTGGAAGTAAAGGAGAGGTAATTGAACCATCACTTGTGCTTCTAACATCTATAGTAATCGCTCTACCGTTTATAGACTCATCTGTTCTTGCTCTTGTTGCTTGCCATTGTTGGGAGCTATTGTCATCTCCTGACCACACTCTATTAGAATAACTTGTGCTATTATCAGGTATATTTTCAAAGGTTTCAAAAGCGCAGAAATCTCCACCGCCTATGTTAGCTTCTAATGTTGATGTTTCCACAGATGTGCCTAGAGCAGAAGTGTTATCAGCAAGATCAGCTGCTAAGGCGGCAAATGTATATTTTGTTTCGGATGATAAACCATTTACAGTTATACTCGTGGCAGCAGAGTTTGTAGAAATATAATACGTATTATCAACAAAGATATTATATGCAGTAACTCCTGTATCATCTGTTGAAGCAGTCCAGGTTAAATCTACACTAGTAGCGGTCTCATTAGATGCCATTAAGTTTGTTGGTACTGTTGGTGCTTGTGTGTCCTCTGGAGGATTATCACCCCATCTGTTTTCTGCTTGTGTACCACCCCAAATTACTGTTGCTAGAAACGGATTATCTATAAAAGGATTTCTATTGCCTTGTGCGTAGGTATTAGAGGTGTTTGCATGATAACTATTTCTCTTGTCTTCAATTGTAGATACAGGATCTTGTGCGTTCCATTCTAATAAAAGATTGATCATGTTTGGATCCACTGAATTTGCTGTGCCAGAAGTAGCGTAATAAGGAAAACATTGTGTACCATATCTCAGGTACATGTACATTATAATTCTTGCAGCATCACCTCTCCATTCGTCTCCAGGATACCAATCACTGCCAACTGCAGACGCATTTCCACTACCATCACCAAATTTTTTATTCCCTCTATTTGCATTCATTTGGACATCAGATGGTCTTAAGTTATGAGCATCTGTATTAGGTGCACTATCTGTACCGTTACTATCTAAATCTGGATTAGCGAGAGATCTAGGGAATGTATGTTCTCTATTCCAGTCAGTTCCACTATTACCTCCGTTTAATTGTTTATTTCGCGTTCTGTCTGTTACATGATTATCATCACTATCATTATAGCCATAAATTAATAAAACATTAGCAGCGTTCAATGGGTCTTCATCGGTTACTCTGCATGCTTCCCATACGCCAGGCGTATATGTTAAGAAATTTGTATGACTTGAAATAGTTTCAATTGCTAAATCATCAAACAAGTCTAATTGTGTTTGAGTGAAATCAACATTGGCATAATAGGCCTGAAGCTCTTCTGGAGGAGTTAATTGAGCAAAACTAAATAAGCTTATAAAAAAAATAAGGATTGTGTAAATTTGTTTCATACAAAGGCTATTGAAAAATTATTGTTTTTTACGTTCTAAAAGCGCCATATAAAATCCGTCGTAGCCAGATTCATGAGCAAATATTTTTTTATCTTTAATAAAAGTAAACTCTTGTCCCATTTCAGTTGCTAAAAAGGTCTTTACTTGTTCTTGGTTTTCAGATGGTAATACTGAACATGTAGCATAAACGAGTTTTCCTCCTTGTTTTACAATTTTAGAATATTGGTTAAGTACATCTTTTTGTACACCACGAATTCTATCTAAAAATTCAGGTTCTAACTTCCATTTTGCATCAGGATTTCGTCGTAAAACTCCCAAACCAGAGCATGGAGCATCAATTAAAACTCGATCTGCTTTATTGTGTAATTTTTTTATGGGTTTAGTTGAATCAATCACTTTCATGTCAACATTATGAACACCATTTCGTCTTGCTCGGATTTTTAATTTTTTAAGCTTACTTTCATAGATATCCATCGCGATAAGCTGTCCTTTATTTTCCATTAATGCAGCTATATGAAGTGTTTTACCACCAGCTCCAGCACAGGTATCAACGACTTTCATTCCAGGTTTAACGTCTAGAAATTCTGCAACTAATTGTGAGGATGCATCTTGCACTTCAAACCAACCGTTTTTAAATGCGTCAGTTACAAAAACATTTGCACGTTCTTTTAGTTTTAAAGCAGAAGGGTGATTTGGTAAAAACTCAGTTTCTATATTTTCAGACTGCAGTTTTAACTGTAAATCTTGTTTATTTGTTTTTAGGGTATTTACTCTAAGAATAACTTGAGCTTGTTCATTTTGTTTCGCAATTTCTTTCGTCCAAGTAGCTTCACCTAATTCCTTTAATCCTACTTCATCCATCCAATCAGGAATAGATTCTCTAAATTTACGATCTTTTGATAATTCATCAAAACGCCCTTTAATTTTGCGTGTTGGTGTATTTTCAAAATATTTCCAATCTGGTAATTTAATACCTTTTAATGTTGCCCAAACGGCAAACATTCGCCATAAATTATCTCTGTCAAAAGGTTCCTTAACATCTGCGATTTCAGCATATAGACGTTTCCAACGAACAATATCATAAGTAGTTTCCGCAACAAAACCTCTATCGCGACTTCCCCAACGTTTATCACGTCTTAAAAGCTGTTGAATTACTTTATCAGCATATTCGCCATCATTAAATATTAGCTTTAATCCATCAATTGTGGCAAAGCATAAGTTTCTGTGTAGTCGCATAAAAATTAAATAAACATGCAAAGGTAAGTTTAAATTGTTTATTTGTTGAATCGTTTAGCGGTTTATTCGGGGAGTTTTCTATTTTTATAAAAATTTAGTTTTCATGAGATCATTACTATCAGCTATTACAGTGTTATTTTTTATTTCCTGTGGAAAAAAAGAAAGTGCAATTGTACCTAGAAAAATTGTAAAGGTTGAGATCGAATCTTTATTTCAAGATTCTCTTTTAAGTATAAGAGCTATTGAAATTCTTGAAGATAATAACTTGGCATTTGCTGCAAATAACAGTAGTTATGGAATGATGAATTCGGTAACAAAAGAGTGGAAAATATCAAAAAAAAATATTGACACTTTTAATGTTAATTTCAGGGCAGTAGCACATACTAAAGAAGATTTCTTAATGTTAGGTATTGCAAGTCCGACTTATTTATTTAAAACCACCATGTCTGGAATGAAATTATCTTATTCTGAAGATCACCCAAAAGCTTTTTATGATGCTATGGATTTTTGGAATGACATGGAAGGAATTGCCATGGGAGATCCAACAGGCAATTGCATCAGTATCATAATTACGCGTGATGGTGGGAATTCTTGGAATAAAATTTCTTGTGAAAATTTACCTAAATCAATAGATGGTGAAGCGGCCTTTGCTGCAAGTGATTCTAATATAGCAATCGTTGGAGACCATACTTGGATAGCGACAGGAGGAAACGCCAGTCGTGTTATGTATTCAGCAGATAAAGGACAGACATGGGAGGTTTTTGAAACTCCAATTATTCAAGGTACTGGAACCACAGGGATGTATTCTATCGATTTTTATGATGAATTGAATGGATTTGCTATTGGAGGTGATTATACGAAGCCTAAAGATAATTCGGCAAATAAAATTAGAACAGTTGATGGTGGAAAAACGTGGGATATCGTTGGTGCTAATCAAAATCCTGATTATAGAAGTTGTGTGCAATTTATTCCAAATAGAGAAGGGAAGGAGTTAGTTGTTGTTGGTTTTAATGGTATTGATTATTCAAATGATTCCGGAAGTACATGGACACATTTAAGTGATGAGGGGTTTTATACTTTACGTTTTATTGATGAGCATACAGCCTATGCCGCAGGAAAAGGAAGAATAAGTAAGCTTACATTTAAAGAATAAAAAAAGAGGCTGATCAGCCTCTTTTTTTATTCTTTAAATGTAAGCTTACTTATTCTTCCTTTTCCTGCGGCATAG
>Ga0102810_1000322_pt1 | contig 16985 bp, 16 predicted proteins | sample ColrivemetaGS573_FD_84506 | JGI IMG/M metagenome (GOLD analysis project Ga0102810, IMG submission 84506) | Estuarine microbial communities from the Columbia River estuary - Ebb tide ETM metaG S.573 | ecosystem: Environmental > Aquatic > Marine > Intertidal zone > Estuary | place: USA: Columbia...
CAGATATAAACAGCGAAATTACAGATGAAGAAATGACTTGGCTTATCATGAAATACCAATAAAAACTTGACACTCTGCGAACCAATGCTATACTATATATGAAAGCAACGAAAGAGAGAATCAAATGAACTACGAAAATATCGCACAAGAAGCAAGCACCGCAGCATTTGAAGCCGCAGATAAATTCTTTCAAGAAAAACTCGGTGGAGTTGACCAGTATGCGTGTGGGTTCGCATGGGTAACTGTTTATCCTGAAAATAAAGGCAATACACGTCTTGGTAAGCAAGAACGCCGTGTGCTAGAATCGATGGGTTTTCGCAAAGATTGGACTGGCAAAGCATGGCAAATGTGGAACCCTTCTAAATATGCGTGTCAGAATATTGACACTCTTGAAGCGGGCGCATCTGCTGCGGCAGAAGTTTTCAAGCAGTATGGTTTCAAAGCATACGCTGGCTCGCGTCTAGACTAAAAAGGAGGCACACTTATGCCTGCAATCAAAGTATACAAAACCAAAGGGACTATGATCCCTATTGATGAAGCAAAAGTTGCGAAAGCGTATCAATGTCCGTGGACTAGCAAGTTATATGCTACTAAGAAGTCATATGTGAAGCACCTTGCGAATCTTCGTGAAAATCGTATTCGTGTTCAAATCCGACAAAAAGCGCACCAGAAAAAAATGGAAGAATGGTGGAATCAGCCAACATTTGAAGATATTGTAAAATGGGTTGAAATGAACCCTGAATTCTTCTGGCAGCGCGGTCGCAACTCTGGATATTACAAGCAGGAATGGGATGATATTCGTGATGATTTCTGGATCAAGATCACATACATTGATGCTCGTTGGTCTGGTTGTGTAAGTAACATGCATGATGCTCCTCGGACAGGAGTATCCAATTTTCGTAAAAAGGCTGGGAATCCAGATGGTTATCCTGGTTGGGAAGGTCGCATTGAGTTTCGCTCCAGTCATCGTATTCCCGGCTTTTCTACTGACCAATTTCGCGGCACTGGTATCAATACTGGGACTGGCAGTGGTATCAGTGATAATCGTTATGGTTATTCGCTGCGTATGTTTGCTGATGATTGGCCAGGACTAGCAAACCAACGGTCTTGGGATGTGTTGAGGGATACTTGCGTAAATGCTCACCGAGTAGGTGAACCATATTATTATCGATAAAAAATTTGACATTACATTATGTGTGTGATATCATAAATACGAAATGATTCGTTAGGAGAAGAAAGTGGCACGTTTGACAGTACCTAAGAAGAAGCGTAAAACGGTTCGTCAACCGAGGTTTGTGGATGAAAAATACATGGGTTCGGAACCTGAATGGAATGAAGCAGACACTTGGTCTGGTGAAAAATACTATCGCGAACAATGTCGTGCGATGCGTTACTACAATCATTTTTATACAGCAAAAGAAATGTTGCCTCGAGTAGTTGATTGGATGAAGAACAACGGATACACAAAAACGCAACTATCGTTTATGAAGTCAACTGATGATTGGCGAGTAGGAATGATGGTTGGTTCGTTGTGTGCTGCGATGAATAAAGGAATGCCATCATTTCACGAAGGTGTTGCTGATTTTGTTGAGACGCTGCCTGGTGTAAAAAACTCGCTTCGTCCCGCGGTTGATGTTATTCGTGAAAAAATTGATGAAGTTCTTTTGTTTGCGGAGGTTCAGCATTCGAAAAATTCTGTTACAAGAGAAGAAAAAAAGAATGTTTATCGGCCGTCCATTCAGGAGTTGACTCGTGAAAAGTCGTATTCCATGACGGAAGAGTTAGAAGAGTTTATTGATAGTTTTGATAACACAGCCACTGCGTTGCGGACATTTGATCCATTGGCGATTCTTCATGGTGTTGATACAAAAAGCAAACATGCGACAATCATTCGGTCATTGTATATTGGATCGTTGGAAGAGTTGGAGGAACTTGTTACTTCTCCCAAGGGGCTGACTGGAGTGAAAAAAGAACTTCATGATCAACTGAAAGAGGGTTACAATCATTTGACAAAGCCTGAGCAAAAAGCATTGTGTGATATGTATCGGAAGATTATTGATGCGTGTGATATGATTGTTGATGAAGGCAAAGTTGCTCGGAAACCACGAAAGAAAAAACCAGTAGCAAAAGAACGGCTGGTATCAAACGTCAAGTATTGTGAAAGTGATGCGAAGACGAAACTGGTTTCACAAAAACCTATCACTATGGTGGGCGCTATGTTGGCGACAGTATACAATACCAAAACTCGCAAGTTTGGTATCTATATCGCAAACGATTCGAGTGGATTTTCATTCAAGGGCACTACACTACAAAACTTTGATGAAGATGTCAGTATTCAAAAAACATTGCGTAAACCGTTGGATCAACTCCGCGTTTTGAAGAATACTACTAAGCGATCACTTGAGAAACAGTTGGATGAAATCAAATCGGTTGAAACAAAAATGGTTGGACGGTTTAATGATCAACTGCTCATCGTCAAGGTTTATTAAAACACGAGTATGATTATAACAAATCTTCTCTAGGTTGATAAATACTATCACTAGAGGAGATTTATATGTCAAATCCATCACGTCATATTCACGGTCAGCCACCGCACATTTATGGACATGCTGAACATCATGCCCACGATCCCAATCAAAGTAGGCATAAGGTAAGAAATGAACTTATTCGCCAAGTAAGATTGATGCTTGGTGATGGCATGATTGATATTGAACTTGATCCAGATCATTATGATTTGTCTGTTGATTTAGCATTATCTCGTATTCGTCAAAGATCGGAAAATGCGGTTGAAGAAGATTTCTATGCGATTCAGTTCAAAGCAGATCAAGATGAATATACACTTCCTGGAGAAATTCGTGAAGTAACAAAGTTGTATAATAGATCATATGGATATGGATCTCATTCTGGAGTAGATTTTGATCCATTTGCAATGGCACATTCAAACACATATTTTATGAAAAGTAATAGTGTAGGCGGATTAGCAACATATGATTTTGTGGCACAATTTAGAGAAACCGTTGCCAGACTTGCTGCTACTGACATTGGATTTATTTGGAATCCATCTACTCACAAAATTAAGTTATTGCGTAGGTTGCATCATGAGGAATTATTATTGGCTCATGTTTATTTGGATCGTCCAGATGATGAGTTATTGGTAGATCCGTATCTAAAGTCCTGGGCAAGAGATTATGCGTTAGCACAATGTAAGAAGATGATTGGCGAAGCAAGATCAAAGTTTTCTACCTTGCCAGGCGCACAGGGTGGCGTTTCATTGAATGGCAACGAAATGAAAACAGAGGGTCAAATGGATCTAGACAAGTTAGAAGAAGATTTGAAAAACTATGTAGATGGTTCAGCCCCACTAGGATTTATCATTGGTTAATAGATTCGTATTGACTTATCCCATAAAATCTGTTATTATTAATATATAACAACAATAGGTGTTTTTTAATGAATCTTCCGAAACTACTCATTATCGGTCATGGCAGACATGGCAAAGATACGGTGTGTGAAATATTACGCGATAACTTCGGTTTCAGTTTTGAAAGCAGTAGTCAATTTTGTAGCAAAAAATTTATTTTTAATGATCTTAAAGATATGTATGGATATGCTACTGAAGAAGAATGTTATGCTGATAGGCATAATCACCGTGAAGAATGGTATAATGCTATTTGTGATTATAACGTTCTTGACCCTACGGTATTGGGTAGAGAGATATTCAAAGAGCATGATATTTATTGTGGGTTAAGAAACAAAAAAGAATTTCACGCAATGAAAAATGCTGGGGTATTTGATTATGCTATTTGGGTTGACCGTTCGAATCATTTGCCTATGGAATCGAAAGATAGTATGAGTCTTGAGCAATGGATGGCAGATTTCACAATTGATAATAATGGCAATCTGTGGGATTTAGATGTCGCGACAACTCAGTTAATAAATCATATCAGTTAATAAATCATATAGTCAACATTCAATAGCATTATCTATATACTTAATCTAAACTGTCTAGTTTTATCTCTATTTTGCTAAATACTATTAGAAAATAAATATTAACAAGGAGAGATAAAAATGGCAACATTGGTATCACCAGGTGTATCTGTTACTGTTGTTGACGAGTCAATGTATAACTCGGCAACCAAAGGCACACTTCCACTAATAGTAGTTGCAACAGCGGGCAGCAAGTCGAATGGATCGGGTTCTAGTGTTGCTGTTGGTACTCTACCAGAAAACGCAAATAATACATATTTAATATCATCGCAACGAGAGTTAGTCGAGACCTTTGGTACTCCTATATTCCGTGAGGTTGGGGGTTCAGTTGTTCAAGGTGACCAAACCAATGAATACGGTCTTATGGCAGCGTATCAGTTCTTAGGTATTTCAGGCAATGCTTATATTCAGCGTGCCGAAATAGACTTGGATCAAATGATACCTTCATATGATGAACCAAGAGGAATTATTTCAGATGGCGCTTATTGGTTAGACGCAACTGAATCGGTGTATGGACTTTTTGAATACGACGGTTCTGATTGGCAAGCAGTTTCCCCTATGGTTCTTGTTTCTGAGCCAGGTATGGGTATAGTTGAAGCATTGAACGTTGATGGATTTGCTGATCCGGAAAATTATATTGGTCAAGCAGGTGACTTCGCAGTTATCTTACATCCTCAAAAAATAATGTTCTCTCACAAAGAAGGCACAGAATGGGTTCTGTTGGGTGATAGTCCTACACAACACCATCAGATGTCGTTGTTCGCGCCCACATCTCGAATGGATGGTGTATCACCATTACAAGTTGGCGACACATATGTTCGGTTAGCAAAGCAAGGCAGAGGTCTTGATTTGATTGTTCGTGAATATGATGCGAATACCGGAAACTGGTTATCAATCCAAGTTCCTAACTACCCAACTGATGATTCTGCTTCCTTGAGTGGGCTTGTTGATATGGGCGACGTGTATGCGCGGTATGAAACAGACGATGGATATCATCTCCAAGAAACTGTTCCTCCAACTGGACCAACATATGAACATGCGTTGGGCTATGTTGAGTTACGTCGGCATACTGGTCGTCAAGTTACGACAATCACCACTGATCCAATTGGTAACGTTACGGCAACATTCCAAATCAATGGATTGCCAACAGTTCCATTCACATTCTCAAGTGACGATGTTGATACTGTAGTTTCTACATTACAGGCATCTCCTGACTTGAACGCGAACAACATTATGGTTGAAAAAACAACAAACAATCGTATTACTTTCCGTAAGACTGATGGATTGGCACTGAACTTTAACTTTATGTCTGGTCATCTAACAATGGGATTCGATGATGCGATTACATATGTTTCCAACTGGGAGTTCATTGAGAAGGAAGCATCATTTGATGAGCCAACTGGTGATATTCCAGAGGGTACACTATGGTACAATACTGATCTAAAAATGGAGATACTTGTAAATCAGTATATTTCTCCAAACAATACTTGGGTAAAATATGCTTGGTCTGAAGATGAGTTTAGTTCTGCACCGTATGAACTACAGCTACGCAGCGGCATGCCTGAGAAACGCAAAGATAACGTTTCAGCATTGATCGATGGTGATATTTGGGTTGATAGTGATGAGTTGCCATATCCTGCAATACATCGTTGGAATGGTGCTGAATGGGTTCGTCTTGATAATGCTGACCAGTCATCTGTTCATGGTGTATTATTCGGTCACTATTCACACGATGCTCCATACAATCACGATGGTGCTGCGTTGGTTCGCGAAATGCATGAAGACACTCCAAACCCAGAATTCTATCCAGAAGGCATTATGATGGTGAATATGGATTATTCAACATATAACGTCAAAGAATACAAGAATGGAAAGTGGGAATGGGTATCTGGTAATAACCTAGATGGTTCTGGTCGTTTCGGAGAAGAAGCAACTCGCTATATGGTTGTAAAAGCAATGCAATCTGCAATCTCTACCAACGAAGCAGTTCGGTCTGATGCTATTTACTTTAATGTTATTACAGCACCGGGTTATTACGAAGTTACAGATGAACTTATTGCGTTGAATAAAGATAAGAAAGAAATCGCATTTATTATTACTGAGCCTCCGCTGACATTATCAGATAGATCATCTGAATTGCAGAATTGGGCATTGAATGAATTAACGGTGTCTGATCCTTATACTGCTGTTTATTATCCACACGGATTAACCAGTGATTTAGAAGGTAGGAACGTTGTAATGCCTGCTTCATCTATTGCACTGAGAACTTATGCGTATAATGATTTGGTTGCTTATCCTTGGTTTGCTCCTGCGGGCGTAACACGCGGTGTTGTATCGAATGCTACTCGCGTTGGATATATATCGGATGAAGGCGAGTTTACCCGTGTTCGTCTAAGTGAAGGTCAGCGTGACGTTCTGTATACAAACAGAATCAATCCGATTGCTGATTTCCCAGGCGATGGTATTTTGGTATATGGTCAAAAAACAACACAAGGATTCGCGTCTGCTCTTGACCGTGTAAATGTTGCTCGTTTGATTAACCATATGCGTTGGCATTTGGATCAACTTGCTCGGGCATTCTTGTTTGAACAGAACGATGCTTACACTCGCGAACAAATCAAAGATGTTGTAGAACGTTATTGTGCTGGTCTGGTATCCGCGCGTGGTCTATACGACTTCTTGGTAGTATGTGATGACAGTAATAACACACCCGCTAGGATTGATAGAAACGAGTTGTGGTTAGATATTGCTATTCAGCCAGTGAAGACAGTTGAATTTATTTACATCCCACTGCGTATTCGCAACACGGGTGAAAGTCTAGGTTGATACTATAAACGAAATGAAACAAGAAAAAAGGGGCGATTAATCGCCCCTTTTCCATATGTATTTTTCATTGCCGCAATCCCAAATCCTATCGTATCCTTGTAACTTTCTATTTTCCCATTCAGTTAATGTCTGGTCATCGGACTTATTTTTTCGCAGTGTATATCGGTGTTTTCTCGTAACTGCTTTTGTATCTGTGTACCAGTAATTTATGCCAGTAAACTTATCAAACGTCATGCCTATTTGTTTATATACGTTTCCTGTGTTCCATCTCAGGTCTGAGTAACTAAAGACCTCATCATATGGGTAATTGGTTATAAAGTATTTGAATAACTTACCCGCACTGCCGACTACACTTTTTTCTTTATGAACGCAAAATCGAGTTAGCTCTAATCCTTTGCTATTTCCTTTACTAACATTTGATTTTGAAAAACACATAACTGCTACTAATTCGTCATTGTGGAATAATCCCATCTTATATTTTGAATTTATATATCCTTGAATATGATGGGTATCAACGAAATCTCTTGCTGTTTTAGAATCTATTTCAGATACGACACATTTTCTAGCGTATATTTTATTGCTTGAACCAAGTGATAGTTTGTGTTTAAGTCTGGATTTTACTATTTCTTTTTTGTGTATCCATTCGTCTTCGAATATAGTAATCAATGAGTAATCTTCGCTGTTGGCCATTTTCATTTTATCATAATGATATTTTTTATCAATGCGATTGTCGTTGTGCCAGTATAATCCGCAATACTCTATTGCTACATTAAGGCCTGGTATAACTATATCCAGTTCTTTTGGTGCAATGATATTTCTATCATTTTCTATGATTTCTCCGGGGTATATACTTTTTATGAAGTTGACTATTTCTTTTTCTGCTACACTTCCTTTGTTGGTTGTTCCACAACAATATCCACATGGAGTGCCTAATGTTCTTGCCCGATACTTAAATGTTTCACTTGGTATACTTTCGGATTTATTACAATCATTACAAGTAAACATAACTACTGAGTTTGGATTTTCGTATGAATCCAATTTTTTATCTGATGGGTCTACTATATAGTTTATGCTTACTCTGTTTAGTGCTAACTGTTCATATGTATCAAGTTTTTTTTCTAATGCTTTTTCTTTTGCTTCTTCTGAAAGTGCGTAGTGATTTACCCCGTATTTTTTTAATAATGTGGTTTTAACTTTGCTGTTGTGGTCATCAAGTTTGGATGGATTATCTACTCCGTATTTTGCCAGAAGTGTTTTTCTCCCTTTGGCATTAAGATTTTCTGCTCTATCTTTTGCGCCTGCTGCGGCCTTTGGGCTAACCAACATGCCATATTTGTCCATCATTGTATTATGGCGTTTGTTTATGATTTCTGGCAGTGAGAACGGATTTTCCGTGCCATACTTTTCTAAGAACGTATTCTTTTGTTTAGTTTTTCGGGTTTCGTATGTGCCATTTCTTCGCGACAGTTCGGCAGAGCAGATATATGAGCAAGTAGTTTTGCGAATATCTGATAGAATACCTGAGCATATTGGACATTTTGGTTCTGTATCCATGTCTTTAAGAACGAAGGATATTTGGGCGTTTAAGTTGTATGATGGATACGTATTATTTAACCATTCTATGTATCCAGCATGATGTTTTATCTTCCTTGATCTCCATCGCGGAGCAACGTCTACCAAAAATTTTTTGATTTCTTCTTTCATTTGTGATTCCTTGGTAGTATGCGATTACTATTATTATTTATCATCTGTATGTTTATGTCAATCTTTTTATTAAGTATAATATGATTATTGTCAAAAATGATAAATACTTCTATAAGAGAATAACATCCTAATAGGAGAATTAAATATGGCAAGAACGCTACAAAATTTTGGGGTACCTACCGGCAATGATGTTATGGGTAAAGGTATTCTACAGCCTAAGTTACAATATCGATTTCGTGTAGTTGTTTCTGGCTTCGGTCTTAATGGAGTTGGAGAGCAAACATATTTGACCCGTCAGGTTATTAATGTGACAAGACCTAACATAACAACATCAGAAGTACGCATAGATTCGTATAACTCGGTATCATATGTTGCTGGTAAACATGAATGGCAAACATTATCATTAACATTACGTGATGATGTTGGTAATCATTTAACAAAACTAATTGGTTCGCAAGTTCAAAAGCAACTTGATCACAAAACGCAGCGCGGTCCAAAAGCAGGTGAAAACTATAAGTTTGATATGCGTATTGAAATGATGGACGGTAACTCAGCCGAGCCTATCGAAACTTGGATGATTGAAGGTGCATTCATCTCGTCTGCTGACTACACCCAACTTGATTATGGTACTTCTGAAGCTGTTCAAATTACATTGACTGTAAGATTTGATAATGCTGTTCAGGAAGATCATATGCCAGAAGTTGAATCGTACAATAATGCTGCTGAAAATGCGGGCAATATTGGTACTGGTTAAGGCAATATAAATGGGAAGAATTCTAGAAGGATACAAAGGAGCGTCACATAAGTTTGGCTGGACAGCACCCGGTCAACCAGTGACGCTCACGCCGAAACTATCGGATATGTGGTTTGTTGATTTTCATTTTGCAGATGGCAAAAACCAAGATAGATATTCTGCGTTAGCAAATTATGTTTCGGAACCGTCAATCAATGTTTCAAGCCAGGCACTAAATCAATATGGTAAACGAATTCACATATCGACAGCGGTAGATTTTGGACCAGTAAATATTTCATTCTATGATACAGTCGATGGCGCAATGTTTCTATTTGCTTCTATTATATACGATACATATTTTAAAAATAATTCGTTATCTACTGCTAATGCGGACTTGGATTCGACTATTGTTGATATCAACTCTGGTCTTAAAATGCGAAGCAAAGCAAACGGTGAATTGAAAGAACATAATACATTTCGTAAAGTATCAATTTATCATTTCTTCGGCCCCAATGATGCTGCCAATGGCGGACAGTCTGGATTTGTACAACGCATAGATTTGGTAAATCCGTTAGTAACAGGGATATCATTCGATTCACATTCATATTCAAATGTTGCCGCGCGAAATATTACATTTTCGTTTCAGCCCGAAAATGTGGTGTATAGTGAGTTAATAGAAGATGTTCCTACTCCTACCTGGATAAAACAAGAACATAATGTTCCGAAAGATGAATTTTCAACCATTACTGGCAACGAAAAAATCCGTCAACAACTTGCCGAAGCAACGCGTTCACAAACAGACTCACCCACCATCGACGATGCAACAGACAATGGAAGTGTGTGGGGGAGAATTGAAGATCAGCTTCGTGATTTAGCTGCTCGTGGCAGAGATTTACCGTTCGATGCATCGTTCACGGATGATCTGGCGAATGAGATCGACAGTAGTCTGAATTCAAGAAATGAACGATTTCGAATTATTGGAGTATTATTGGATAGAATAAGAGGATTAAACAGAGGTTTCTAACAATGAATTATTTAGATATCATAGTATCAAAACTTAGGAGAGAAAATTATTCTCAGGAACGTGCCGAAGAATATTCGTCATATCTTATTGATATATGTAATATGATTAATCGAAATCCACTTGAAGTCATTGAAAATTTTGATATAAAATCTCCGCTGTATGAACAAATAAACGATTTTATTATGAACAATCAAATACATCGCACTTATATTACAGGCAAAGCCATAACCGTTGAACCAAATCATTTTATTGCGAGAACGATACTGTGATATGGGTAGAAAGAAATGGCACCAAGGAAAATTCACACAGACTAATCCAGCAAAATATTCAGGAAAAGGCGATCAAACTTTTAGGAGTAGCTGGGAACGTACATTCATGCAATTTTGTGATACTAATGATAGCGTTTTGGCTTGGGCAAGCGAATCTATAAAAATTCCATATTTCAATCCAATAAAACAAAAACAATCTATATATGTGCCTGATTTTGTTATAGTGTATTTAGATTCCAATGGCAATAAAAAAGCTGAGTTGGTAGAAATAAAACCATTATCACAAACTGATCCTGGCAAAGCAAAGCGGTTAAATGAGAAAATGCAAGTTGCCGTGAACTATGCTAAATGGGAACAAGCGAAGCATTGGGCAGAAAGTAGAGGAATGACCTTTCGTATATTAAATGAAGGTGATATATACAGTAATAGAAAAGGTGGAAAAAAATGACTACGCGCAAGGAGGAAAGATTGTGAATCAGAGATTAGAGGAGGTGTTCAACATACTACCAAATGAACCTGAGAAAAAAGAAGAACTCAATAACGATATTGAAGATGCTATTGATAACGCACTAGTAGAATATTCTGCCGGAATGGAGATAACGTCAAAAATTGATGCGGCACTTCCAATTGTTTCAGAGTTGAATAAACATGACGAAGAAATGGATGATATTCATAAAAAAGCAATACACACATTTGAGGAAGTAGTAAGTCTTGCGATGAATTCTGATTCTCACGCAGGTTCTAAATTTCTTGAATCCGCAAACGCTCTTTTGAAAACAGCGATGGAAGCAAAAGATAGTAAGGTAGATCGCAAGCTAAAGATGGTTAATCTACAACTTCAAAAAGCCAAGCTTGATCTGGCAAATCGCAAATATGATGACGCAATTGATGGAAATGAAGTAGAATCAGAAGGAACATTGGTAGTTGATCGCAATGAACTTCTAAAACGAATAGCTGATGCTGAAAAATTGAAAAATGATAAATAAGAATAGTATACAAATTTCGGAGTAATCAATGAAAAGTTTCAAAGAGTTATTGCTTGAATCAATCGCAGAATATAAGATGACTGTGCGTTTCGCGGGCGAGTTATCTGAAGAAGATGTTAATCGTATGGAACGTTTTCTTGGCAAATATGGGTTGATTGAAATCTCAAGTGTGAAGACAACGCCCATTGCAAAAACAAATATATTTTTTGATAAATCAATCGAAAACACAGAAGTATCTATCGTAGATATAACCACCTCATATCCAATGTCTGCTGATTTGTTACGTCAACAATTTTCTGATCTATTTAGCGTAGATATTAAACGCTTTGTCATTCATCCAGAAGGATATGTTCCAGAAGGTGAAAAGGAAAATGATGATGAATACGAACCAATTCTTCTTAATGACTACGATGAAAAGACAGATGATGGCGAGCATTACGGTAGGACATTTATAACAGACTTTCTTAATAATCTTCCGAAATCAGAACACGTTGTTGTTACAAACAATTTGAGTATTGAACCAAAATTAGAGAAGGCAAAAGATCAAGTGAAGTTTGACGATAAGCCTAGTAAATCAGTAATTTCAGGAGATGAAGATGTATAATCTAAATGATATAAGACGTCTAGCAGGACTACCACTCATGGAAAGTGTCGATACGGTAAGTGAAGATCAACAAGCATATGTTTGGTATGATTTAGCATCTTGGCCAGATGACTTAGACTTGTTTGGAAGATTAGACGATCTTCTTGGCGATGATTATCGTGATGAATCTTATAGTCCAGATAAAAGAGATAGAAATCGGCGGGAAACACAAGTTGGCGTTCCTATTACTAATAAGCGAGCAATTGCATTTATTGTCAACAATGGTGGACAACTTGTAGAAGATCAACAAGCATATGTTTGGTATGATTTAGCATCTTGGCCAGATGACGAAGACTTGTTTGGAAGATTAGACGATGTTCTTGGCGATGATTATCGTAATGAATCTAATAGTCCAGATAAAAGAGATAGAAACCGGCGGGAAACACAAGTTGGCGTTCCTATTACTAATAAGCGAGCAATTGCATTTATTGATAACAATGGTGGACAACTTGTAGATGAAAGTGTTTCTGAAGTTGAAGAAGCATATGACGATCCAGTATATAATCCTATGCCAGCAAATGATGAACTGGATTTGGATGACTTTAGTGACAAACGCTCACGCAAGAAAAAGTCTAACTTCCCAGCACGCCATGGTGATAATCCACTGGCGTACGGTGATAATCAAGATGGCATTTTTGAAGCATTGATGGCAGAATTTGAAGAATTTCAAGAAGATTCTGAAATGGATTTACCACTAGATAATTCAGGAGACATAGTTGGTTGGATCGCAATGTTCAATGGTAAGAAATTAGAAATTAAAAAGGGCGTAGATGCCAACGATATGTGGTCAGCAAAGCAATTCGCGGCGAAGCAACTTCGTGTACCAAAATCTAGAATGGGACTTCTAGCAATTGCTCCAGCAGTAGCAGATTAACGAAAAGGATATAACCAATGAATAACTTAAATGATATAAGAAAACTAGCAGGTCTTCCACTTATGGAAAGTGTTGAATCTGTTGAAGAAGCAAATAATCAAGAACTTAATCGGAAACCAGTCGCAGAAGCATTTGACCTTGAAGAAGGTACTCGCGATGCTACAAATCGTATATATGATATGATGGACGAAGGCGTTCTTGACGTAAAAACAGTAGTTACAGCATGTTTGCAATATATGTCAGAAGATGAAGTTGCTGATATGGCTCAAGCAAATGATTTTTTCTATGACGAAGAAGATGCTTATGAAAGTGTAGAAGACATGATTTCGTCCGCATCTAAAAAATGGCTAGACACTGATGACAGTCAAATTGATGAACTTGGTATAGTTGATAGGTCGTCTGGAAGACAAACTACATTGCCTTCATCGCGTGTTGGTTCGAAAGCCAAACCGCGTCCTAACTCCATGTAATAATCAATATGTACATTGGACAATCTATAACAAATGTAGGCATATAAATTGGCAGACCTTACGAAGAGGGCTTATCAAAAGACTAAATTTACAAATGCGCAATTACTAGAACTTAGTAATTGCGCAGATGATCCTCATTATTTTCTAAACAATTATTTCTATATTCAGCATCCTACGCAAGGTAGTATGTTGTATCATGCATATCCATTTCAGGTCGGATTGATAGATTCTTATCACGACTATAGGTATAGTATTTCTGTCATGGCGAGACAAACTGGTAAGTCTACTACTGCAGCAGGATATCTGCTTTGGTATGCGATGTTTATTCCAGACCAGACAATTCTTATCGCAGCACACAAATATTCTGGTGCCCAAGAAATTATGCATAGAATACGGTATGCGTATGAAGGATGTCCAGATCATATTAGATGTGGTGTAACGTCATATAACAAAGGATCGATAGAATTTGATAATGGTTCTCGAATCATAGCACAAGCGACAACAGAAAATACGGGCCGTGGTCTATCTATTTCATTGCTTTATGCAGACGAATTTGCCTTTGTTCGTCCGACAATCGCAAAAGAATTTTGGACTTCTATATCTCCAACCCTTGCTACTGGTGGTAAAGCGATTATTACGTCTACTCCAAATCTAGACGATGATCAATTCGCTCTTATTTGGAATGGTGCTAATAAGAGAGTTGATGAATTTGGAAATGAAACAGATATTGGGGTTAACGGATTTAAGCCATATTTTGTTACTTGGGATAAACATCCAGACCGCGATGAAAAGTGGGCAGCAGAAGAACGTGGTAGAATTGGCGAAGAAAGATTCTTGCGAGAACACCTCTGCCGTTTCATTGCGTTCGAAGAGACGTTGATAGACAGTATAAAACTATCTCATATGCAAGGTGTTGAGCCACTAATGAAAACGGGACAAACTCGTTGGTATGAGCCTATCAATAGAGAATCTACCTATGTTGTTGGTCTTGATCCAGCAATGGGAACAGGTGGTGACAATGCTGCGATAACTGTTTGGAGTGTTCCTGAAATGAAGCAGGTAGCAGAATGGCAGCATAACAAAACCGACATTCGTGGGCAGATTCGTGTTCTTCATGAAATACTTTCTATAATTGATGATGAACTAAAGGGGTTAGGATCTAAACATTCCGAGTTGTATTGGAGTGTAGAAAATAACAGTCTCGGTGAAGCAGCACTTATCGTCATTGAAGAAATGGGCGAAGAAAATTTTCCAGGTGAATTCCTGCACGAACCAAAGAAGCGCGGTGTCCAAAGAATGAGTCGCAAGGGATTTACTACGACATACAAATCAAAGATTACATCATGTATGAAAATGAAATCTTGGATCGAAAGTGAAAAAATGATTCCGCTATCTAAGAACTTAATACGAGAAATGAAAACATTTGTTGCTTCTGGAAAAAGTTATGCAGCTAAGACCGGCGACACAGATGATCTTGTTTCTGCTACGTTATTATGTATCAGGCAGATTCAAGTGTTATCACAATACGAAGAAAGATTCGAGGATATATTAGGCGAAAGTCTTGACGATGATTATTTGGATCCTATGCCTATAGTTATATAATACTATGCAATGATAAATACATTATAAGATTAATTTTTTAGGAACAGTATCATGGCTATAAATAGTGGAACATTAAGAGCAAAGATTGAATCTATAATTGCTTCTCCATACGAAAACTCATTGGGTGATAATATGAAGATGTATGATACTAACTTCAATGAAGTAACGTCGGATAAAGCAAATCATTTCGTTGTTATGGCTCCCAAGAATGGATTCACAGTAACGATTGATGATAAAAATAATGCTATTACTATGATTCTGGGCGATGGCATTCGAATAAATCCAAATGAGTTTGATAGTGATGTTAAGGTCGGTGAAGTGTATAAAGGTCTCAAACGATATGTTAGAGAACTTCCTGGCAAAACGTTGAATATAAAAACATTGGGTCGTTCTATTGTCCGCAAAGATATCAAGCAACTAGTTTCCAAAGATGAGGAGAATAACGTGGAGAACGTTTTTAACGAAAGTGTGAGCAAACTTGAAGGATCAATAAAAACCAGTAGACAAACATTTGAAAATTCAACATTGATTATTAAGCATAAAAGTCCAATCAACGAGGAGAAGCGCGGTGCAAGAGCAAGAGATATCCATTCGATGTATATTGCTAATGCGTCTGGAGAACGTTTTCGTTATCCCTATAAGCATTTGGGAGGCGCACGTTGTTTAGCACAACACATTTCATTTGGCGGAACACATGATGATATGGTAGGCGAGGCAATTGTTAAAATGTCTGAAAATCTATATAAGTTACATGAGTTTCTGAATATCACTAAGCGCCAAGGTCTTGTTAATGAAGCAAACGCAAAGATCATTGAAGGCTGCAAAAAGAAAATGAAAAGCATTCGCGAATCGGCAAAGCATCTTCAAACAAACAAAGGATATGCGGCGTTTGTAGAAAATCTTTCGATGAATGGTTCTAACTCAGAGCGGGAACTTAATGAAGACACCTTCAATGAATATGTTGATCGGTTTACAACACATCAGTTTAACGAAACGTTGCGCGATATTATTCCTCTGATCCACACAATCAAAGAAGAATCTGACGCAGAAGATATGAAATTCACGATGGAGCGTTTTGTAGCAACATACAAGCGTGTAGCAGAACCTACTATGCGCGATAATGAAAACTTCACTGTGTATTTTACTCCAGCAGGTATTGGCGGTAAAGGTGTAGATTTCGGCGCAGCTATTAGCAATGTACAATCTTCTAATTATACTAATCACACGATGTCTCCTAATGCGAAAGAAGCATTTAAGTTAGGGGCAACTCTAACATCTATGGCAAACTCTATCCGGGTTATTGAACATCAAGGCAAAACTATAAAAGCAAGATCGGGCAATGGCAAAGTTGCTGATGAGATTTCCAATATGTTATCTGATGGTGCGAAACTATTAGAAGGCAATCCAGCACATATGAAAATTATTTCTAGGTTGCCGGTGTTACAAAAAATGCGTTCAATTTACGACAACAAAGAAAATGTTCCTAGTAAAGTAGAATCTATTGACGATAAGTTAGACGCAATGGTTGAGAATGCTTTCAAAAAATATGATCCAGAGTATGTTTTGCTAGAAAATGATGATCCGAGAGGCGACATACCATTTGGCGATGAAGAAGTAAGTTCTTGCTGTGGAGCATCTATAGACGGAGAAACAGACGGTGGGTTTGGAAGATGTAGAGAGTGTGGTGAAATGGCAAGTGTAGTAACAAATGAAGCAGGCGACAGCTATACTTATCATGTTCCAAACTATGATTGGGATCACAGAGATGACGAACATAAAGCAGTAGTTGCTTCTGCCAAGAAACACGGAGTTATAATGAAAAAACATAAGACGCCGTCCGCATATGGTACTCATGTTAGCTTTACTG